>OLQI01000144.1_pt1 | contig 75566 bp, 58 predicted proteins | sample 1672171 | NCBI WGS metagenome assembly OLQI01 (sample SAMEA3136655, study PRJEB25190) | human gut metagenome
GGGCCCCCGTCAATTCCTTTGAGTTTTAGCCTTGCGGCCGTACTCCCCAGGCGGGACGCTTAATGCGTTGGCTGCGGCACGGGGGGATCGTCCCCCCACACCTAGCGTCCATCGTTTACGGCTGGGACTACCAGGGTATCTAATCCTGTTCGCTCCCCCAGCTTTCGCGCCTCAGCGTCGGTCTCGGCCCAGAGGGCCGCCTTCGCCACCGGTGTTCCACCCGATATCTGCGCATTCCACCGCTACACCGGGTGTTCCACCCTCCCCTACCGGACCCAAGCCGCGGAGGTTCCGGGGGCTTCGGGGGGTTGAGCCCCCCGCTTCGACCCCCGGCCTGCCGGGCCGCCTACGCGCGCTTTACGCCCAATGAATCCGGATAACGCTCGCCCCCTACGTATTACCGCGGCTGCTGGCACGTAGTTAGCCGGGGCTTCTTCTGCAGGTACAGTCTTGACTCTTCCCTGCTGAAAGCGGTTTACGACCCGAAGGCCTCCGTCCCGCACGCGGCGTCGCTGCGTCAGGGTTCCCCCCATTGCGCAAGATTCCCCACTGCTGCCTCCCGTAGGAGTCTGGGCCGTGTCTCAGTCCCAATCTGGCCGGTCGGTCTCTCAACCCGGCTACCCGTTGTCGGCACGGTGGGCCGTCACCCCGCCGTCTACCTGATGGGCCGCGGAGCCATCCCCTCCCGTCGGGGCTTTAGCCGGGGTGCCATGCGGCACCCCGGGGTATCCGGTATTACCCGTCCTTTCGGGCGGCTATCCCGGGGGAGGGGGCAGGTTCTCCACGTGTTACTCAGCCGTTCGCCACTCGCTTCCCTCCGAGGAGGGGTGCCGTTCGACTTGCATGTGTTAGGCGCGCCGCCAGCGTTCATCCTGAGCCAGGATCGAACTCTCCGTCCAAAATATATGGGCTTCGAGCCCGTCCGGTCCTCTCAGTTCATCGCTGATCGGTTCCGTTCGATTCATATGGTTTTAGTATAGGAAAAGGAATTTCTCGGGGCCGCCTCTCGGCGGCCTTGCGAAAAACAAATCCAAGTTAGACCATTTCAAATGGTTCGATGTCTGCCCGGATGCGACACTCGATGTGTCCATCCTCGCAGTATCCGGTTCTCAAGGTGCACGCTTAGCGGCTGATCCGGTCGAACCGGGCCGCGCGGCAAGGAGATATATTGCCAGACCGGAGGGGCATCCGGGGCGGGAATCTGCTACTCCATATTTTGTTCACAAATGAATAGAACCCTCAGTTGCTTCACTGAGGCTGCATTCGAAGCGGCAGCTTCTGATATTGGCGATGACCAGCTGGTTTATAGGTGTTAAGGCATCGGTCATCTCTGGAGCGCCACTTTACTCCAAAAGCATCAGCTATTTGTTTCCCATCGGTAAAAGGCGGGTTTTGTTCGCCAAGCGTTCTTATATATAGATAGATACGGATTCGAACCCATGAAAGGGCGACAAAAAAAGACGGCCAACCGAAGTTGACCGCTTTCTATTCTATGCTGGAGCATCCAGAGGGTGCTTCCGAACTCGTTTTCTCGCTGCCATTCATGCTTTCGAAGCATCTTTCGACCTTCGCAGTCTCATGTTTTGAGGATCTGCCGTGTTTATCACTGTTATCAATGAGTGTGTAGAAGTGATCCTCATACAGATTCATGCGATCCGCCAGAGAACTGAGAAGCATCTTTCTGCAGCCCTCGTTGTCTATCCTCGCATCTCTCAGGTCTTCCGGAAATTCACAAGCAGTCTTAGGGTCAATTTGTTTCTGCTTTCAGAGACTTGTTTGAGAGTTTTTAAAGACAGTTCAAAACAATAAGCGAGACACCATAAAGCAGAGCAAGATGTGCCGGATAGAAAATGTAGAAGAAATATTTCAGCTTCAGCCCTCGCTTGCCATTATAAAGATTGATAAGCAACAACGAAATTATCGCGGCAGCAACATCAGGATTAAAAATATTAGCTGTAGTGAACTCAAATCCGCCGCCAATTATATGGCATGACGAAAGGAGCACTGCATATACTGCAGCAAAGAACATCTTAGCTTTGCTGTCGTGGAATAAATAGAATGCAGCCACAAGCAGAATGCCATACGCACCGCCATCCAGCTTAGTGCATTCAGCTGCCAGTGCTGTCAAAACAATCAGAGCAATTTCTGCAATGTGCCTCTTCCATTTTGAAAGACTCTGTATCTTTTCCAGAATAATCAAAAAGACCAAGGAAAGCAGGAGCTCATACATAACATTCTGTTGCCGAAGGTCAAATAGCTGCCCGGTTTGAACGAAATCGTATATGGGCTCCGCAATGATTGCGAAGACAAGCATATTTCGCAGGTACTTCTTTATGTCATGAGTATGCAAAAATCCCTCAACTATCAAAAAGCAAAATAAGGGAAATGCAATTCTGCCAAAAACATGAAGCACATCCGAAGCCTCGCTTAGAATCGCCATCTGTTCATCTGATATCTGATTGTACGATGCGTGAGTCATGATTCCATTGGTCAGGACGATCCTGCTTACATGATCGAGAACCATCGAGATGGCCGCTATTATCTTTAATGTGCTGCCGCTAATTCCGTATCTATCTGTTTTCATTTCTTTTTCCTTTCTTTGGGTGGGCCGTCAGGGGTTCAGCCTGCTTCGCAGGCGGCCGCTGCGCTGGCAAACGCTCGCGCGTTTACTCAGCTCCGCGCCCCCCGACGGGTTCGAACCCATGAAAGGGCGACAAAAAAGACGGCCAACCGAAGTTGACCGTCTCAACAATCTTTGGGTGGGCCGTCAGGGGTTCGAACCCTGGACCTTGGGATTAAAAGTCCCCTGCTCTGCCAGCTGAGCTAACGGCCCGCGGGTGGCATTGTACCACGGTCTCGGACTATTCCCAACTCCATTGGCCGTTCTGGAAAATCACAACTTCACGTCCATCAGGCGTAATGCCCGTAATATCGATGTCGTCCGTGCCGATCATAAAATCGACGTGCGTGCTCGAGACGTTAACGCCATGCTCCAGGAGCTCCTCCTTGGACATGTCATACCCACCCTCGATGCACTCAGGGAAGCCGACGCCTAGCGCAAGGTGGCAGCTAGCGTTCTCGTCATAGAGCGTGTCATAGAACAGAACGCCGCTTTCGCGGATCGGAGTGTTCTTGGAAATGAGCGCGACCTCACCCAGATGAGCGGCACCTTCATCGGTGTCAATAATGCTCGCAAGCGTCGCCTTGCCCACGCGGGCATCGTAGTCCGCTACGCGGCCTGCCTCGAACTTAATCCAAAAATCGTCAACCTTGTTACCGTGGTGAATGAGCGGCATAGCCGAATACACGATACCGTCGGCACGCATACGATCAGGCGAGGTGAAGACCTCCTCGGTGGGGATGTTGGGGAAGAAGGGGTGTCCATCGGGCGTCCTGCCCTTGCCACCGGCCCACTCGTGACCCTTCGTCATGCCAATCGTCAGATCGGTACCATTTGCTGAGGTGTAATGCAGCCGGTCAAAACGATTGTCGTTCAGGAAGCGTAAGTTCTTTTCGAACGCCGCGTCATGAAGCTCCCAGTCGCTCTCCGGGTCCTGGCCATCGGCACGAGCGGTGTGCAGAATCGCATTCCACAGCTTATAGATTGCAACCTCATCGGTGTCTCCCGGGAACACCTCGCGCGCCCAAGCCACGACCGGAGCGCCGGCGATACACCACGGGTTGATGTTGTAGTCCAGTCCACGGCGGAAGACCTTGCACTGCGTGTTCCTTGCCTTAGAAGCTGCAGCGGGCTTGGCGGGATCGATGCCCTTAAGGGCGGCAGGGTCCGCACCCTCGATAAAGATAAAGCAGGCACCGTCCTGGGCCAGGGAATCCAGCTGCAGGCGCTTCCACTCGGGCGTCTGCTCAAAATAGCTTTTCTCGACATGCTCGTACGCAAGCCTTGTCACGGCATCATCGGCCCAAATGACCGTCACGTGGCCGGCGCCGGCAGCATAGGCCTCCGCGACCACCACGCGGGCAAAGGACGCGCACTCGACCGGAGACTGAACGACAACCTCCTGGCCGGGCTTGACGTTTACGCCCTTGCGGACGACCAGGCGCGCGTAGTTTTTAATCTTGGGCTCCAGGGCCTTCATGCCCTCCAGAGCCTCTTCGACCGTCAGGGCAGCTCGAATCATGTGCCACTCCATCTATCTATAGAACAGTAAAAAAGGCGCGCCGCAAAAACGACGCGCCTTATATCTTAGCGATAAGTATGTATGCAAACGCTACTTCTTCTTGGAGTCCTTCTTGTCCTCCTCGGCAGCCGCGCGCTCAATAAGAGCGTTGAGCTTGTTCTCGGACATGCCCTCGGCCTGCGTGCGGTACATGTTGCGCAGGGGACGAATACGAACGAAGTCGTAGATAAAGTCACCCAGAATGATGACATAGGACAAAACGATGCCGACCATCTGGACGGGACTGGACACCGTACCGCCGGGAGCGAAGTAGAGCGAAGCCCAAATTGCCACGACGAGTACCATGCCGATGGCGAGCACGGCCCACCAGATACGACGGCGCTTGGTGTAGTCCTCATCCTGCTTGAGAAGGATATTCGACACCGTGTAGATGCGATCCTCGCGGGCGCGCTGCTTAGCCTTGCGGGCGCGCTTCTCCTCCTTGGAAAGACCTTCCAGGTTTTCACCCTTCTCGAGCTCTTTGCGGCGTGCCTTGGATGATGCTGGCACGACGCGAACGGAGCTCGCTGCCTGGCGGGCGGGTTTAGCAGATGCGGCAGACTTGCGCGCAACCCCGGTAACTTCGTGGGATTGCGTGCGCTTGTTCGTGGCGCTACGGGTACTCACTTATGCGTTCTCCTTCATGCTTGTGAACTGGGAGCCCGTGATGATCTGGAAGGCCTCGCGATAGCGCTCGGACGTGCCATCGATGACCTCGGCGGGCAGGTGCGGGGTCTCCCCCGTCATATCCCAGTTGGCCTTGAGCCAATTGCGGACGAATTGCTTGTCGTAGCTAGGCTGGATCTTGCCCTCCTCGTAGCTGGCAGCAGGCCAGAAACGGCTGGAGTCGGGCGTGAGGCACTCGTCGATCAGCGTGACCTTGCCATCAATAACACCAAACTCGAACTTGGTGTCGGCAATGATGATGCCACGGGTCGCGGCGTACTCGGCGGCAGCCTTGTAGATCTTGAGGGAAAGGTCACGAATCTGCGTGGCGATGTCCTCGCCCACGATCTCGCAGCAACGCTCGAACGAGATGTTCTCGTCGTGGTCACCGATCTCGGCCTTCGTGGACGGCGTGAACAGCGGCTCAGGAAGCTTGGAAGCCTCGGTCAGGCCCTCAGGCAGCTGGATGCCGCAGACGGTGCCGTTCTCGTCGTAGGTCTTCTTGCCCGAACCGGTCAGATAGCCGCGGACGATGCACTCGATAGGAATCGTCTGGGCCTTCTTAACCAGCATGGCGCGGCCAGCGAGGTAGTCACGATACTCAGCAAACTCCTCGGGGAAATCCGCCGGGTCGATGGAAACGAGATGGTTGGGGACGATGTCGGCAAACTTATCGAACCAGAATGCCGAGATGCGATTGAGTACCTCTCCCTTAAACGGAATCTCGTCGGGAAGAATGAAGTCGAACGCAGAAATGCGGTCGGTGGCGACCATCAGCAGGTTTTCACCGGCATCGTAAATATCACGAACCTTGCCACGGGAATCCGGACGACGCTCCATCGTTGTCACGTGAGTCACTCCTTACCTAAATACGACAGAAATGCGGGTTCTTTCCCGCATGTTTTCGCAAACTCGGAGCGGCAGGGACGCGGCCCCTCCTTCACCGAATAGCGAAAAGCTAGTGCTCCATTGTAGTAGATGCCGCGTCCGCCGTGTGCTCGCGGGGCAGATGAATTGTAAAAGTCGTACCCTTTCCAAGCTCCGACTCCACGGATATGTAGCCATGGTGACGCTCGACGATCTGCTTAGTCACGGCGAGGCCAACGCCCAGGCCGCCAGCTTCGCGGGCGCGGCTGGCATCGGCGCGCCAAAACCGCCCGAAGATGCGCGACAAATCGTCCTTGGCAATACCGATGCCGGTATCAGAAACGGCAATGCTGACGTGCTTGCGGTCACTGAGCACCGACACCACGACCCAACCGCCCTCGGGGGTGTAGCGCATGGCGTTGCTCATGAGGTTGATAACACATTGCGTGATCATGTCGGGATCGGCCTCGACGACATCGTCGTGACCCTGGGTCTCGTCCGCAAAACGCAGGCGCAGATCGCGGTCGACAAACAGGCGCTCCTGGGCATTAACGATGGAACGCACGAAAGGAACCATGTCCACCGGCTCAAGGTTGAGCGGAGCCGTGCTGTTTTCCATGCGCGACAGGTCGAGCATCTGCTGCACCAGACGAGCCAGGCGACGCGTCTCGGAAGCAACGGTTTCCAAATGCTCATCGTCGGTGGGATACACGCCATCCTGCATGGCCTCGACCGTTGCGAGCATGGCCATAAGCGGCGTGCGAAGCTCGTGTGCAACGTCTGAGGTCAGGCGCTTCTCGTGTTTCATATCCTTCTCGAGCGAAGTGGCCATCTCATCGAAGGTCTCACCCAGCTGATCGATCTCGTCATCACCGCGCAGTCCCGTGCGAGCCGACAGGTCGCCGTCACGGATTTGCTTTGCGGTACTGGTGATGCGATGAATCGGCTTGGTGAGCATGCGCGACACGAGCGATCCGATAACGACCGAAATGCAGATTGCAACAACCGCGGCGAGGGCCATGGCGTTAAAGGTCTTCTCCCTAAACGCAGAGTCCGCCTTGGTGAGCAGAGCGTCGGAGCCGATGGCCCACAGCTTTACCTGTCCGACATGCTCGCCGGAAGACGTTACAATCTCGACGTTAGCAACGCTATCGGAGTCGGTTGGAGCAGACGAGACCGGGCTATGCGATGCCCTCTTGCCGCTCGTGTCGTCGGTCGTAGCCTGGTTTTCGCGTACATCGGCGGTGGCGCTTGCCGAGGGCCAGGAATCGTCATAAACGATCACGCCCTTTTTATTGACGACCTGCATGCCCAGATCGTCGGAAACCAAACTCGACGTTGCGACCGTGCGCAGTTCTCCCGCGGTCCAAGAGCCGTTTTCCTCATATGAGGTTGCCAACTTCTCGGCAGCGGAATTTGCGATTTCGACGATATTGGAGCGTGTGTAATCCGAAAAGACCGTGCCCCACACAACAGAGACAACGCCCACCAGCACCAATACCGTCATGAGCGATGTCAGAGCAAAAGCAAGTGCCATGCGCGAGGGATAGCTCATCGTTGGCCGTGAATCGGAACGAGGCGTGTTCCAACTAGCCTTGGAACCCGCCTCGCTCTCCTGCTTGTGCTTTTGTCCGATTTCAAAGCGCGCAGGTGTCATATGTGATTTCCCTATTTCTCGTCCGACTTATCGGTCTTGGCCGGAGCCTCGAAGCGATAGCCGACACCATGGACGGTGTAGAGCCACTTGGGCTTCTTGGGATCATCGCCCAGCTTGGCGCGAAGATTCTTCACGTGGCTATCGATGGTGCGCTCATAGCCCTCAAAGTCATACCCGAGCACTTTCTCGACCAGCTCCATGCGGTTATACACACGGCCGGGATGGCGGGCAAGCGTGGTGAGCAGCTTGAACTCGGAAGCCGTCAGATCGACTTCCTTGCCCTCGACCAAGATCTTGTGGCCCGAAATATCGATGACCAGATCGCCGAAGTCGAGTACCTCGACGGCGGGCTCGTCGGCCTGATGGGCACGGCGGAACAGAGCGCGAACGCGGGCGACGAGCTCGCGCGGCGAGAACGGCTTAATCAGATAGTCGTCGGCGCCGAGCTCAAGACCGATAATACGGTCCTCGATCTCGCCCTTAGCCGTCAGCATGATGATGGGGACATCCGAGGTATCGCGAATGGTGCGGCAAACGCGCTCGCCGGGGATCTTGGGGAGCATAAGGTCGAGCACGACCAGGTCGAACTGATGCTTCTCGAACTCCTCGATCGCGGACTGGCCGTCGCCGACGCCCACAACCCAGTAGCCTTCGCGCTCGAGATAGGCAGCGACGGCGTCACGGATTGCCTTCTCATCCTCGACCAGCAGAATCTTTTTTGCATCTGAAGCCATAACACGGCCCCCCTGTCTCAATTAGCTAAGAACAAGCCCATTTTAACGCACCTGAGCCCGCCGGATGCCGCTATGACGCGGCAGCTCGGCGGGCGGTACTCACAATTACAACGCGTTTATTCCCCTGTTGGCGCCTTTTTAACCCCTCTAAGCTTAAAGAGAGAATAGGCGTGCAGTGACCGTCTCTGGTATACCCTGGCTGTTGCGCACCGTGGCGTACGTAAGGAATGAGTCCGATTTTCCCGCCGTAGCTGGATAATCGCCATACTCCAAAGCGCGGTCGGGCGACAGCAGCGAGCCATAGGTCTTGGCAGAGGTGTCGATCAGGAAATGCGACGCCTGTACCTTAACAAGGTATTTATTCTTCTTGCCAGCCGCACATGCGAGCGGCTCACGGGACAGGAAGAGATACGGCCCTCCCTCATTACCGATATACGTGCCCATGTTGCCCAGGCTGCCCACGCCACTATAGGCCGCCTCGATAGAAAACACGAAGGTATCGCCCATATATACGGCCTCGAAAGGCGAGACTGACGAGGGAAGGACTAGCTGGGCACGTTTGGTGTTGTTGCCGTCGGTCAAATCGATTGCCGTTATGCCGTAGTAGACGCCCTCGTCGTTGCGGACACGCGGCGAGATGGTCAAAATGCCGTCGCTCGCGCGCGGGGCCGATGCAAAGCGACCCGTCGATTTCCAAATTATCTCGGCCTTGGATTCATCAAGCGAGCGACGATAGCAAAACGAATCGCTACTCGTTTTATTGCCGCCTGCCGAAGGCATTTTATACCAGATGACCGATGACCCGAACGCCGTAAACAAGGGCGGATCATAGTCCTTGCCACCTCGATCGAGCTCAACCACGTCGCCAGAGAGCGAAGCGCCCGACAGATTTTGAGCGTAGAGCTTCCACGATGAATTGGCAAAGTTCATCTCAACCCACGCGAATACGCCGTCGCCGGCACGGACATCGTAGAATGCATATCCCGTGCCCTCGATAGGATCCTCGATTAATGTGGTAAGCGAGCCATCACCCAGGTTGAGCACACCGAGTGTGTTGGCGTGCAGCGCCGATGCGGGCGCCATCATCGCCGCGGCGTAATCGCCGTCGCAGTAGTACAGCAGCGTACCCAGAGGCAGCGTCCACGACGCCGCCGGCTCAAGATCGATGTCGACTGCCTCGTACTCATCCGTAATCGAGATGATCTTGGAATCGTCCTTGATAACCTGCGGCTCGCCGGCGGCATCATCGCTGGTGCCCGTTTTTTTCGAGCATCCGGCAAGTACCGTGGCAGCGCCCGCGGCAGCCCCACCGAGTACGAAGCCGCGACGCGATATTCCGTTCTTGATGTGATCGGCGATACCCATTAGGCGATCTCGGCGCGAGCGGCCTCGATAGCGCGTGTAAGCTGGTCGGCGCAGGAGGTCTTTTTCATACCGCAGGTATTACCGGCGAGAACCTCGATTACGCGATCGGCAGGAGCGCCCTCGACCAGCTTGGAGATAGCCTTGAGATTGCCGTCGCAGCCGCCGGTAAATTCAACGCCCATCACCTTGTTGCCGTCATCGGAAAGGTCAAGGTGAATATTGCGAGCACACACGCCCTGAGGCTTGTAATCAAACGAAATCATGCGATCCCCTCTCAGAATGTTATTCGAGACGACTATTATCCCCGTCTTTCCCTAAATGCAACGAGGCGCTTTGCCGGCAACACACATTACCAGCAAAGCGCCCTAAAAAGCTAACGTTATGCCCGAACCTACTCGAAGCTCAGCTGCTCCAGACGATCAAAGACCGTGTCGATACGGGTGAGGAAGTCCCACGGATCAAAGATCTCGTCGAGCTTCTCCTGGCTGACGGTGCAGCGCGGGTCGGCCTCGAGACGCTCCTTAAAGGTGGGGCCGGAGACACAATCCTGTACCTCGTGCCAAGTTGCCATGGCGTTCTCCTGCACAATGGCGTACGCGTCCTCGCGGGTGATGCCCGTGTCGACGAGGGCGAGCAGCACCTTGGAGGAGAAGATGAGGCCGCGGGTCTTATTGAGGTTGGCCATCATGCGGGCAGGGTACAGCTGCAGGCCGTCGATAACGCGGATGAGGCACTGGAACATGTGGTCGAGGGCGATGAAGCTATCGGCCTGAGCGACGCGCTCGGCAGAGGAGTGCGAAATGTCACGCTCGTGCCACAGGGCGACGTTATCGAAGGCAACCTGGGCGTTGGACTTCACGACGCGCGACAGACCGCAGACTTTCTCCATGGTGATGGGGTTGCGCTTGTGCGGCATGGCTGAGCTGCCCTTTTGGCCCTTACGGAACGGCTCCTCGGCCTCGAGCGTATCAGTCTTCTGCAGATTGCGGACCTCGGTAGCGATGCGCTCGCAGGTGGCTGCGGTGGTGGCGAGAACGCCGGCGAGATAGGCGTGATGGTCGCGGCTGATAACCTGTGTGGACAGCGGGTCGTGAACCAGGCCCAGGTGCTCGCAGACATACTCCTCGACGAACGGCTCGATGGAGCTGTACGTGCCGACAGCGCCCGAGATGGCACCAAAGGCAACATTCTTGCGGGCGTCCTCAAGACGATCCAGATCGCGCTTGAGCTCCCAGGCCCAAGAGCCAAACTTCATGCCGAAGGTCATCGGCTCGGCGTGGATGCCATGAGTGCGGCCGGCACAGAGCGTGTTGCGCTCCTCAAAGGCGCGACGCTTGCAAATCTCGCCGAGCTTCTTGACGTCCTCGATGATCAGGTCGCAGGCCTGGGTGAGCTGGTAGCACAGGGCCGTGTCGCCCAGATCCGAGCTGGTCATGCCATAGTGAACCCAGCGGCTGGGCTTGGGGTCGCCCTCGGGAACATCGGCATCGATGTATTCCTTCATGTTGGTCAGGAAGGCAATGACGTCGTGGCGCGTGACTTCCTCGATCTCATCGACCTTCGCCTTCTCAAAGTTGGCATGGTCGCGGATCCACTGGGCCTCGTCTTTGGAAATACCGATCTTGCCGAGCTCCGCCTGGGCCTCGCAGGCCAGAACCTCGATCTCCTGCCAAATGGCGTACTTGTTCTCGAGGGAGAAGATGTGTCCCATCTCCGGGCGGGTATAGCGATCGATCATAGCGGCTCCTTTTTGGTTATTGGCACGTTGGTCGTAACCCATCCATTGTACCGTGCGCAGGTGCAAGTATGGGCAGCAGGCATTAACCTAACATTTTGGAATTGGGGCTCGCCTGAAGCCGCGGGGGAAGACTTTGTTGAATTGGCCGTCCCCATGTCTCCCGCACTCGATGGAGCGGGCAACGGGACGTCTGCGTATTTGCTTCGCAAATACGCACCGGCTGCGGTCGCCTATCGGCGACCTTGCCTGCTCGCTATAAACGCTTCGCGTTTATTTAACGCTCGCACCCTGTCGGGTTCGAGTCCCGGCACTTTATTGAAAAAAGCACGGTAACGAAACGTTACCGTGCCTGAAATTCGAATGGAGCGGGCAACGGGACTCGAACCCGCGAGTGTCAGCTTGAGAATCTTGCACGCAAGTGTTCAAAGAGATAAAAAGCGTCGCTATCGTTGCAGGTAAAACGCGCGTTATGTGCCATAATGTGCAACGTAGACCAAAGAGGTACACCCTATTTGGTCTACATTTGGTCTACGTTTTGGTCTACGGAGCACGCATGGAGTACACGCACTACATAGCCGCGAACCTCGAAAGCAGGGGCGGGAAATACCGCGCGGCGCTGAAATACATCGACGAGGACGGCGCGAGGAGGAAAACGACCAAGGCCCTCAAGGCCACCGGGAGACGCGCGGCCCAGAAAGAGCTTGAGGAGTGGCGCACGGCCATGGAGGCCAAGTGGAACCAGAGGCAGCGCGAAGGCGCGGCGTTGGCGGTTCTGGGGTTCGACCCGGAGACGGTGCTTACCGTGGCCGCCTACGTTCGCCGCTATATCGACGGCAAGCGCCCGAGTATCGACCCGTCAACGTTCAACGAGTACGGGCGTCTGCTCGACAACATCATTTCCCCGCTGCTCGGGGAGGTGGCGCTTTCCGATCTCAACCCGGACATGGTGAGGGCGTGGGTTGCCAAGATGGGCGAGACGTACGCCCCCGGCACGATGAAAAAGGCGCTCACGCTGCTACGGTCTGCGTGCAATCAGGCCGTCGATACCGATTTGTTGGGCAAAGACCCGACCCGAGGCGTAAAGCCGCCCAAGGCCGGACGCCCGCGCCCCAACTCGCTTACCGCCGAGGGCGTGCGAACCGTGCGCGAGGTGCTAAGGGTGGCGGGCATGACGCCCGCCATGCTCGGAGTCAAAATCGCCCTATACACGGGCATGAGGGAGGGCGAGATATGCGGCCTCCGGTGGGCGAACGTCGATACCGATAGCGGCGTGCTCAAGGTGGAGGACAGCATAGGCCGCGACGGAACGAGGTTCTACGCCAAAGACCCCAAGAACGACGGCAGCGCCCGCGCGGTGTATTTCGGCTCAGAACTCGCCGCCGACCTCGTGGCACGGCGCGAGGAGATGGAGGCCGCCTGCCGTGCTGCGGGCGTGCCGTTCACCGGGGCGCTCTACGTGCTCGGGGACATTCGCGGCGGTTTCATGCGCCCCAACACGATTTGGCAGAGGTGGCGCAACCTTGCCGAGGCGCTGGAGCTGAAAGGGACGAGGGGAACCCGCCCGACGTTCCACGACCTACGCCATACGTTTGCGACCATGGCCGTAGCCGCCCACGTGGACATTAAGGCTATCTCGGCATCTATGGGGCACTCGAACGCCGCCATGACGCTCAACATCTACGCCGACGCGACAGCCGAGGGCAAGCAACGCGCAGCCCAGACCATGCAAGCCGTTTTGTCGGGCGGTGAGGCGTGATGGACGCACACAAAGCGAAGAGAAAAGAGTTGGACGATTTCCACGATACTTTCGAGACAGACGAGGAGGCTATTGCATGGATGAGGCGGTACGGCGTCTTTCCGCTAAGGCCGCCCCGGTTCGGGGTGGGGACGGACGCCATTCGCCGCATACGGGAGGCCTGCGGGGTCAAGCAAACCGTTTTGGCGAACGTATGCCATAGGTCAAACTCTAGGGTAAGCGAGTGGGCGGCCAAGCCGGAACTCGTGAAAGCGCCGGAACTCGTTCGGATAGTCAACTACTGCGAGAGCTACTGGAGCGGTGCGCCCGAGGGATACACGGAGTTTATCCGGGGCCTCTTGGATATGGACTGCATGGCTAGCCCGGAGTTCTACGAGACACCCGAACCGTGGGTTTCCCCCTATTCCATTCTGCTCGACGCGTGGCCCAATCTCACGGAACATCAGCGCGAAGTCATAGCCGAGATAGCTACGGACATGGCAATAGCGAACGAGGCCGAGAGCGAATAGAAAACCCGTTCGGCTTTTCTCGCTCGGCGGCGTCGCCCGGTGCGCATTAGCCGAAAAATGGACAGCCCGACACACCGAAAGTTCGGCAAACCAAACTGAATACCAAGCATCACGGACGCTCTACCGAATAACCGCAGGTAGAACGTCCGTTTTATATCGTACGCCCGTTGAGTTAAAAACGATGCGAGACGCGTCTAAGTAGCAACTCGATTAGGAGGGGGCAACCCATAATGTGCAGCAAAGAACACCTCGAAAGCGTCGCCGGGCTTGCAAGGGACGGGCGCTTTTCGGAACTACCGAACCCGCTAGTGGTGGCCGAGGCCGAGGTTATCGCCCGACGTTCGCGCACGACCATCACGAGGGCTTGCATCTCGGGCAAGCTCAAGGCCGTTCAGACGGGCAACAAGTGGAACATCAACCGCGACAGCCTGCTCGCATACGCGGGCCTCATCTAGGGCGCGGCGCATGAGGCCGATAAGGGCGGCGCTCGGGGCCGCGAGGCGCGCGGCGAACGCCGACGTACCGGGAATGACCGGACGGCAGATGAGCGAGGAGATAGACCGCCTCACGGCCCGTCTAGCCGCCAAGGGATACAGACAGCCCTACCGCGCTTGGGCGCGGGGCCGTATCGAGGCCATCGGGCGCGAGATAGCGAGACGAAAGCGAGGGGGCGGCGGCAGTGTGGAACGAGGATATTAGGCCCGTGCCCGTGAACATGGGGAGGCTCATAACGTCGGCTCAGGCGGGCGCGGTGCTCGATCTCAGCGAGAGGGACGTTCGCCGCCTCATCAGGCATGGGACGCTCGACGAGGTGCGCATAGGGCGGCGCGTCTACGTAACCCGAAAGTCGGCCCTTGCCCTCGTGGGGGTGGACGATGGATAGCGAAAAGCGGACAGAGTACCGCCGAGATGTCGAGCGGCGGGCGGCGGCGCTCAGGCGCATGAGGAAAGACCGGGGCATTGCGAGCGGCAAGCCCCCGTGCGCTTACGACAAGATTCAACTGCGGGACTACCTAGCGTCGCTCAGGATAGAGGACGAGGGCGAGCGGTGCGCCTACCTTGCCGCGCTCATCGACTATTGGTTCACGGGCGTGTGCCCCGACCATCTGGACGGCGTGCCCCGCGCCTATTTCGACGCAAACGCCGACCGCCTCAGCGACGCCCGCGAGGACTCGTGGCGAAAGGCCAACATGCTGCGGGACATAGACCTCACCGGGTGGCTGGAGGACGGGAACGGCAACGTTCCCCCAGTTGGAGAGGGGGTATCACACCCCGTGTCACACCCGGTGCAAGACGGGGTGTGCACACAGCATAGCTATAAACTACTACCTACTAGCTATGACCTATCCGCTACTAGCCATGGGCCTATAAGCCCAATGGCTAGTAGCGAGGAGGCTACCGACTATGAGCGAGGCCCCGGCGTTTTCGAGACGGGCGAGACATTCTTTCACGCACCGTGCCCCGTATGCCATGAGGCGGTGAAGGCATGGATAGACGGCAGAGGCCTAATCGTTTCGAGCTGCGACAGGCACGGCATGCAAACCGTCGGCCAACCGCCATCGGGTCTGAAGGCCGTGAGGGAGAACGGCCGAAGCTCATACGTGCTCAGGGAAAGCGGGGAGCATGGGGAGGGCTAGGGCGCTATCCATGCCGAATGGGAACCCGACGCCCTCAGCCGTTCCCGATGGAGCGCTGCGCACACCCTCAAAGAGATCGAGGAGGCGGAGGCCGAGGCAGCGGGAAAGCGCAAGCACCGCTAATCAGGAACCGCTTGATGTCCTGCGGAAATACCTGCCTGAATCAACTAAAATATTCGAAGAGATGCTTGAGGAGCTGATTTGATGGAAAGCCAGGTTAAGCAGGAGAAGCTTGCAAAAGCCCGTATCGAGAAGGCCAAACCCGTCTTTATTGAGATGTTCGGCTATGAGCCTATGTTCTACGGGTACGTTTGCGAATATGCCGACCTTCTGGAAGAGTCCATCTCGTCCGGTGAGCCTAAGCTTATGGAGCATGACCCTAGCATCTTCCTTTAGCCCATCAATCGGCTAATCGGTCTAACCGCTTGCCTAGTTCAGCCCCGCTCCGGCGGGGCTTTTTCATGCCGGGGCGAACCCGCGAGGCGGGGCCGGGGGCGTGGCGCGTGCAGGGTTTCGGCGTTTCGCCGGGACATGCGGGGCGAGGCCGCCGAGGGCGCGGCGTCGGCGCAACATGGGGAGCGCCGGGACGAAACGGAGAGACGAGGAGGAGACATGGCGACGCGATTTATCGGGGGCATGAGCGCCGAGGGCCTGCCGGAGATAGCGGGCGCGGTGCCCGCTGCGGGGGGGGTTGTCGTGGAGGTGGACACGGCGCTAGAGCCGGAGCGCGGCGATTTGGTGGCGTGCTCGACCGCCGACGATTGCCCCTCAGCGCCCCAGATTGCCCGTATTCGGCGCGTTGACGCCGAGGCGGGGACGTTGGAGGTGCAGCCGTTGGACACGGCCCTAGAGGCCGCCACGGTGGCCCGGGACGCCAAGCCGGAGGACGGGCTTACCGTTGACGGCGTGATAGTTGCCGCCTACGCCCCCGTCTACGTGAGGGGCTGGGGCGGGGAACATTGGCTCAGGGCCTAGCGCCCGAGGTGGCGGCCCCGTCGCCGGGGCGGTATCGGGGCGCGGACTCCGTAGACCAAAACCGCGCTCGTTCCAAGCCGATACCGCGCCGAGGGCGGGGCCGTTCAATCTGAAGTTTCTGAAGCCCCCTAAAAAGGGGTTCAATCGCAATTATCTAAAGCCCTAAAAAGGCGCTCAATTTGAACTATCTGAACAACTAAAAAGGGCCGTATCCCGGTATCAGGGGTGCGGCCCCGCTGCTTTAACGTCAACTATGTCAACAACTAAAAAAGGGCGGGGAGGGGCACGCGGGCCGATAAGCCCCAACTTTCCCAAGCCCTAAAAAGGGGCCGGAGGAGACGCGATCGGCGTCGGGGCGAAAAACGGTTTCACCGGAGTTTGGTCTACATTTGGTCTATTTCCGTGGTCTACGGAGCCGGAAAAGAGAAACAGGCCAAGCGCTCTAAGCTCTTGACCTGCTGTTTTGCGTGGAGCGGGCAACGGGACTCGAACCCGCGAGTGTCAGCTTGGGAAGCTGATGCCTTACCACTTGGCGATGCCCGCATATGTGGGGGATAGTATAACGCGGTTGTCTTGTTCGATACAAGGGTGTCGATGCTTGTTTTAGCTGTGGAGATTCGTTTGAAAATCGCGTCAATTGTGGAGACGAGGACCTTTGGCCTCCTGTTCTCTCTATCTTCTACCTGCACTTTTGCTTGATTGTTGTATTTGAGCTCAATTTGTCAGGAAATGGGCAAGCTTTTGGTCAGGCTCCGGTACTTACCCGCATGAACCTCGGAGGTAGCCTCATCCTACGCGTCGCAGCCTCCCCGTGCGGCGCACGAGGGATAAGGAGCAGCCATGTCCAACGCACCCACGCACTCTGTCCACAGCGCAATCGCAACAGGTCCGCTGCTCCTGCTCCTCTTCCTGCTTTTCGGCTGCCTGGCACCGAGAGCCGCATTTGCCGTCGATGGCTACGACCAACTCGGCTTCCGCACTATTAGCGATGATTGTGGGCCCTTCTTCATCGGCAAGTATGAAGCTCAAGACGCCTCGATTGCCTACTGCATGAACCAGGAGCGCCCCGGCCCCACCAAGCCGGGCGGCCCATGGCTCAACTTTGATCAAGGCTGGGTGTGGCTCGACGACGAGTTCGCGGCAATCGTTTGTCACGGATATCCTACCGCCACGTCGTTTGGCGGTTACCATCTTTCACCCGATCGCGCCCGCGCCGCCACCCAGCTTGCCGTATGGATGCTCAACGGCACTACCCATGTCGACGGCACCTACTCCTACACGACCGCTCAGGGTAAAACCAAGAGCGGACACTTTACCGCTGACAATGAAGTCGTGGCGGCGGCGCGGTGGCTCCACGACAGCGCAAAATCAGGAAGCATCAAAGCCGCACCGCACCGCGCGCGGCGCTATCTAGGAACCGTATCGGGCGGCAGCAGACGTCAAGACATGCTCTATGTACTGCCGGCGGTCTCTGTTTCCTTCCAAAAGCAGTCTGCAAACGCTGCCATTACCAGCGGAAACAATACTTATCAGTTTGACGGGGCAACATTCGATATTTTTGAGAGCGGCAGCGGCGCGCGTGTCGGCACCATCCAGATGGACAGCAACGGTCGGGCGCAGGCAACTCTTCTGCCCAACACTGCATACTACCTAGTTGAAACGAAGGCGCCGGCCGGCTATGTCCCCCGTCGTGATCGCATCGCCTTTACCACGGGGAATGACGGCGGGCGGGTCGCCATTGATGAACAGCCCGGCATCATCAACCTGCATATCGTAAAACTCGATGCCGCGACGAATGCCGGCCCCCAGGTGGGTTCTTCACTCGCAGGAGCAGAGTTCACGTGTGTGTCACAATCAACCCCTGGATGGGCGCAAATCCTCACGACCGACGAAAGCGGTCGGGCCACCCTCGCCGATGTCCCCTTAGGAACCTTTACCATCTACGAATCAAAAGCCCCCGAAGGCTACCTGCCATCCAACGACAGCTGGACCTATACCGTCGGAGCCGACCAGTTCGGCGATTCAGGCGTGGTCGAGATCGAATCTCGCATTTCCGATATCCCCATTGCGTTTGACCTTGAGATTTCCAAATTCAAGGATTACGGCAATAGCGACCAATCCGGCCTGGAGCAGCCGGCGGGTGGTGTTGTCTTTGAGGTTGTCAGCAACAGCTCTCAGCAGGTTGTTGGCACACTGACCACAAACATCTATGGCTTTGCCTCCACCAAAGACCAGCCCGAAGCATGGTTCGGCACAGGTAAGCGACCCGCCGGTGTCCACGGAGCCGTCCCATACGACCGTGCCGGCTACACGGTTCGCGAGGTTCCGGAAACCGTCCCCGAGGGTTTTAAACGTGCAGGGGAATGGACCGTCGGGGCCAATCAGATTTCCAACGGCGCCGAGCTTCAATATATCGTGGACAACCACGCGCTGTCGACGCATCTCCAGATTGTAAAACGCGATGCCCAAACAGGCGCTTCTGTTCCACTAGCCGGATTCACCTTCCAACTCCTCGACAGCAATCACGAACCTGTCTCACAAACTTGCTGGTATCCAGTACATAACGTAATGGACACCTTTACGACTGACGCGACCGGGACCGTCACACTGCCCGAATCGCTCGTGCCGGGCACCTATTATGTACGCGAAACCTCGGCCAAAGAGCCCTATCTTGTCGGCGAGGAGATCGAGGTAAACATACCCGCCGACATGAACCTAACGCCCGTTGCAATCGCCTCGTATTATGACCACGCCGCGACCGGAAACATCAGGATCGTTAAAACCGATGCCGTAGACGGCAGCAGCCTCGCGGGCGCCATCTTTGAGATCCGTGCCTCGGGTGATATCGTGCGCCCCGACGGTAGCATTGCCGCGCTCGACGGTGAGACTGTCGCTACCGTCACGACGGATGAAACTGGAGAAGCACGCGCGGACGACCTCCCGCTGGGATCTGGCACCGCACGCTACGAGGTTGTCGAGACTCAAGCGCCGGCAGGCTTCTTACTCGATCGGACATCCCATATTGTCGACCTTACTTATACCGACCAGAAAACACCCGTTGTAGAAGCACGGCTTAACGTATCCGACGATTACACCAAGGTTGATATCTCCAAGGTCGATGCAAGCGGTGAGCAGGAAGTGGAAGGCGCACAGCTCACCTTATATGGTCCCGATAAAACCGAAATAGACTCCTGGACCTCATCCGACAAGCCGCACCGCGTCGAACATCTTGCACCTGGCACCTACTCGTTGCGCGAAATGATGTCTCCGCGGACCTACGACCTTGCCGAGGAGATAACGTTTGAAATAAAAGATACGGGAGAAGTCCAATCCGTCGCGATGAAGGATGCGCCCATCGAGATCAAGGGGCAGGTCGACAAGCGTCAGGAACTTGTCCAACCTATCGAAAAGGGCCTGTTGGCTAACGGCGATGGTAAAAACCGCGCCACGACGCAAACCAATAGCGATGGGCTTTTCTCCTATACCATCGATGCTCGAAACGATTCCGCTACTTGGGTTGATGAGTTTACGATTACCGATGATCTTGAGTGCGCCAAAGACGGCACGGCGAGATTCATCTCAATCGAAACCCCCGTCGCCATCGGCGACCTCAACGGTCTGTGCAACGTGTGGTATCGCACGACGCCGTTGGACTCGACAGACGTCGATGAACCGGCGAACGCGACACTTGACGATGGGCACGAAAATCCTTGGCTTGAGTCCGACGAAGTAAAAGAGAGCCTTGGTGAGGACTGTCGCCTCGTCGATTACGACGGCTGGCGCCTCTGGAAGGCGGATGTCTCGACCACGGAATCCACCACACTCAAGGCGGAAGAGCTCGACCTTGCATCCAATACCGTCGTAACGGGCATTCGAATTGAATACGGTGCGGTAGCCGCCGACTTTACGACTCGAAGCGATGCGGATTCTTGGACCCGCGATGATCTCAAAGATGAGCACGACGACCTTGACGATGCCAAAGCAATCCTTGGCACAGACGCTCGGGGCGCAGTCGTGCACATGCAGGCAACGTCGGCTTATACGCCCCAAACCGCACTCACCAACAGCGCGCGCGTCGATCTTTGCCGCAACGGCGGCGGCGATAAACTTGAGTCACATGACGAGGACCGTGTCATTCAACGCTGTACCCTACCGCAGGACCTACCGGCAACAGGATCAGTTCCCATCGCCGCTTGCATCACCGCGCTCCTGACCTCGGGTGCCGCAGCCCTATGGTTCGCTCGCCTTAGGTCGATCCCAAAGAACCGCTAGCACGATGAAAAAGCGGGCGAGCCAGTCCCCCGGCTCGCCCGCTTTCAATCATGTAAATCGCCGTATCTACTCTGCAGACGAAGATCCACCATCAACGATTGCCTGATCGGACTCAGGAATCCCATCGGCACCCGTGCTCTGTTCCTGCTCCACCTCTTCGCTGATTGCGGAGGCGGGGGTCGAGCCCTTCGCACCCACGATGTAGGCAGCCCCAAATCCTAACGCAATGGCAATCAAGGTCAAAATCACGTAGACAGGCCAATGGCGCTTAATATACGAAAACACGTTGACTCCTTAGAGCTCCGTCTACGAACGGCGGATAACCTCGGTCACGACCTCGGATACCGTAGCAATGTTCGTCGGGTTGACATTGTGGGGCAGGTCGTCCTCGGTACGAGCGCAAGCCAGACGCGTGCCGTCCACGCCGGCGATGGTAAGGGCTCGGCGGCTCGCCTCGAGCGCGGCATAGGCATCGGTCTTGGCATAGGGCATCTCGAGCGCGCCACAATCGACATGGAACGACTTGCAGACCTTGCTGACCAGGTTCATGATGCGGCGATCGCCCTTGAGCAGTTGTTGTTCGCCCTCGACCGTCACAACCGAAAGCCTACCGGCGCCGACGGATTCAAGATTGATAAAGAATACGCCGCGGAGCTTATCGCGATGCGAAGCCAAGAAGGCCTTCATGCCGGCGCCATCACAATCCGAGGCGCCCGTTGCCACAAACCAGATATCGTGACCGAGCAGCTCATCATCGCCCATAGAGGCGACAGCCGAGAGCATATCTTCGGAAGAAGCGCCATCGGAAGACGTAGCGCCACCCTTCCAGCCATCGTTATCGTCCTCGAAGTTATCCCACGAACCGATACCGCGACCGGACTTCTTGGCATCGTAATCGTCTTCGACGCCCAGCCAGTCACTCATGCTGTCCTGCTCGTTTTTCTTTTTACGGCCGAACAGACCACCCAGGCCGCGCTTACGAGACTTGGGTGCCGCCGGGGCGGGAGCCGAAATGGTCTCGATCGGCTGCGCGCCCGACGCAACGGGCATAGGAGGCGCAACGGGTGCCGATGTGGGTTCGGGACCCTGGGCAGTAGCAAAGGGATCGTTGACCTGTGCGGAGGGGTCGGGAAGGTCGAACAGCGACGTGCGAGACGCAACGTTTGCCTGCTTCATGGACGGCAGCGACGGATCGGGGACCGAAGCCAGCGGAGACGAGGAAGGTGCAGGCGACGGTGCCGACGCCGGATCGGGAACATTCATCTGCGGACGCGGCGATGCCTGGGAGGAAATCTGGGCCATAAGGGAATCGACCGTTTCGTCCTGAGTGGGAGCGACATTGGCAACCGTGGCACCGGAACCACTCGGGGTCGGCATGGTGAAAATCTGCGTGGAGTAAGGCCTCGACTCATCCGTCTCGGGAGTCTCGGAAACCGCAGGCACTTCCTCCTGCTCGACCTCGGTCGAATCACCTTGATCGGCTGCCGCGTATTGCTCTTCGTCAGAGTTGGCCTCAACGGACTCGTCCTCGGCGACATCTTGGATTTCGGCAGCATCAATAGGCTCGTCATCGTCTGCCGCGTCGCCCTGTTCATCGGAAACAGGAAGGGGCTCGGCAATCGCGGTGCCCTGCTTTTCAAACGTTATCGTGGAATCGAACTGCGCGGCATCAAACGACATGGTGCTATCGACGTGCTCCTGAGCCTCGAAAGACGTCGTCGCCTCAACAACATCCGCGGACGCCGGTTGCTGGGACTCAAAGGACGTTGTAGCTTCGGCGGCGTCGACGGGCGCGGACTGCATAGCCTCGTTCTGCTCGAACTCTTGCGCCGCGTGCTCACGTGCCGCCTCGGCTGCCTGCTGCTGAGCGATAGTCTCCTGCTCGGCAGCCTCGCGTGCGGCAGCGCGCTTCTCCTCGAAATCGTCGACAAATTTCTTGCCCTTTGCAAGCGCACCCTTAAAGAAGTTGGAAGCGCTGGCGCCAATCGACGAGAACGCGGATGCAATGTCGGCATGGGGCGTTGCCGCGGGAATCTCGGCCGAGAAATCAGTATCGCTCTCGTAAGACACGCGCCTCGGCTGTTCAACGTAATCGTCGTCAGACTCGTCCGCAACGTCTTGCGCCGGCGCGGCGGGAGCCAAAATGTCCAGTCCTGCCGCGGGATCGATCGCGGACACCGCCTCGGGCTCGGCAACGGCAACGGCAACCGCGGCAGACTCATCATCCACGGTGACAGCGGGCGCAGGCGCAGTCACGACGGGGGCAGGCTCGGGCTCAAACGTCGGCTCCTCGCCCTCCTCGTAATCGAGCGTGCAGGACTCGGGAAGCATTCCGAGCGCACGGATGGCATCCGAACCAAAGCGAATGTTGCCGGCGGCATTGCGATAGAGCTTGGGCTCGGGCTCGGCCGCGACAGGCTCCTCCGCCGACTCGGCAGCGGAAACCTCGTCATTGAACTCTTCAGCCTGGACAGCCTGATTCTGATCCTCGGGCACGATGGCGCCAATCAGCGTCTCGTCGGCAGACGCACCCTCAAAGCCCTCGATCTGCTCGTCGAAAGCCTCACCCTGTTCGGGCTCGGTCTGAGTGTCGGGAGCAATCGGCTGACCGAACTCGTCCTCGGCGTAGGTAGGCTCTTCGTACTCGATGGTGTTGCCGTAGTCGTTTTGCTGCTGGGCCGCGGCATACTCCGCCGCTGCACGCGCCATTTCCTCGGCACGACGCTTTTGCTCCCCAAAATAGGTATCGAACGGAACATCGTCGGGAAACTCATTTTCGCCCTGGAAGGGAGCAACGTTGTCCATAACGCCGAGCATAGCGGCGACAGAAGACTTGTTGCACACCGCGCCGGACGTATAGGGAAGAATATGGCGGTTAGAGATGATGTTTGCCGCGTTGGCAAGTGCAACGAGGGAAGCGAGGATCGCGACAATCCACAGCAGAACCTTGAGCGCGCCGGGGAGCGGCAGGATACGCAGGATGGCAACGGCAGCGGGGGCAACCGTGGCAACGGGCAACAGCTTGGCGATGAGCGCACGATACGAAGCATAGGGCTCGCGGGCGAGCAGCTCAGCACGGGGAGAGTCGTAGTGTGCGACAACGACCACCGGGCGGTTACGCGGGGACGCGAGCGGGCCCGAGGCCTTGTGGTAGGCGATGACATTTTGGCTCACGCCCGTCTTGCCCAGGCGCGAAACCACGGGGTGGCCCGTGCGCTCGAGCACGTAAAGAACGGCACCGACAATGGCCAGCAAGGTGCCGACCAAGCCGATACCGCCGCCGATACCCATCAGCAGGGCGCCGGCAAACGCAAGAATACCGGTAACGGCAAACGCCAATCTACTGGGCGCCGGGGCATTGAACTCCTGAACCTCGGGATCAAAGCCGTGGTTGCGGAAGATCTGAGCGATATCCTCGGCAGCCAAGCGCTCTTCTTCGCTGCATGCCGGCGTAATGCCGGTGTTCTGCAGCAGGTGGTTAATATAGTTCTGGGTGTTCGCCATGTGCGCTCCACATCCATAATCCGACAAATAGGCCCAATGCATGCACATTAGAACCGTATATAGTCGAAAGTATACCCCGAGCGAGCGCAAACGACCGAATTCGGGCCATCTTAACGCCCCGAGCGGACAAGGATATAGCCTAATCTCCATATCGGACTAAAATCATGGCAGCAAACCACCTTCTCATGCGAGGACTCTATGACGGCAAGCGACGCGACCGCGACAATTAAAAAGGGGAATTCGGAGCCCGGTTTCGATAAAACGGCTCAGCGCATCCTCAATCTTTTCTTTGTGCTCAATAGCTCCCCCGAACCGCTGACGACCGAGCAGATCGTCTTGGATTCTGACCTGGGATATGGCTCGGGCAACATCGACTCGGATAAGCGCAAGTTTCGGCGCGATCGTGACAAACTGCTCGAGCGTGGCATCTTAATCAAGGAGGTTCGCCCCGCCGGTGCGCAGGAGACCGAGGAAAGCTCGTGGACAATCGACCGCGAGCACACGTTTGCTGCAGGCGGCCTCATCACCGCAGACGACGCCGATATCCTGCTCAACGCCATCGACCAGACACTAGCGGCCGGCTCTTCCACCTTTGCCGCGCCGCTTGCCGACATTCGCTCCAAAATTGCCTACCTCACCGGCATATCTGCGGTGGACGAAGCACCGATCCGCCGCTCTCCCACCGTCGATGCGGTATGGAGCGCCTTTGCCGAGCGATGCGCGCTGCGATTTTTATATCAGAACGGACGCGGCGAGCAGAAAGAACGTACCGTCTGCGTCTACGGCATGTTCGAGCGCGAGGGCGTGGCGTACTTCTGCGGCCTCGACAACGTCACCGACGACATCAGGACATTCCGCTGCGACCGTATCGTACGCGCTTGGCGTCCTTCGAAGGCCTACGTCATCCCCGCGAACTTCAATCTCAACGGCTATCTGTTCTTTGAATTCGATTTTGCCGACCGACCGCCCGTTGCAGCCACGTTCTCGTTCGCCCCTCAGACGCAGATCGATATGATCAACGGCCTCACGCGTGGGCGAGGTGAGCTCGCACACACCGATGCAGGATGGACCTGGACCGTTGACGTGCGCGACCTTGAAGCCGCCGCCTCATTTTGCATGGCCCACGCCATGGACGGCATGAGGCCCGTGGCCCCCAAATCGCTCAAACAGGCGTGGAACCACCTCATTGAAAGGACGGTGCACGAGCATGCCCGTGCGTAAACTCACCAGCGAGCAGAGGCTCTCGCGCGCCATCGACATCATGGAGGCCCTCTACGCCGCCGGCGAGAGCGGCATGACACGAACCGAGATTTGCAGTCGCTTTGACATCACGGGGGTGTCGCTCGACGAGATTCTCGAGATCGTCTCGACGCTCGCGGACCGAGAATCGGGCGCGCGCATCATCTGCGAATGCCGCGGCGAGCGTGTGGTCCTCACCGGTGACGCCGGTCGTGTGCTACCGCTGCGCCTGAGTGCCGCCGAGGGCGCTGTGCTCAACCATGAACTTGAATCGTTGGGGATCGATCCCCAGGCGGCAGCTCGGATTCGACATGCCCTTCTACCCGAAGAGCTTGGCTATAACCAGCGCGTCTTTGACACCGTCAACCACGGGTCGCACTGGCAGCAGCTGAGCTGCGCCATTCAGGACGGCGTTCGCTGCCGCATCTCGTATCGCTCGATGGACGATGCACGGCCACGCGAGCGTCTGGTCGACCCCTTGCGCATTACGGCAAACGGCGACCAAACATACCTGATTGCCTGGGACATCGCGGTCGATGAGCAGCGCACCTATCGCATGGATAAAATCGAGGGACTCGCCTTGACGGAAGACTCCGTCGTGCCTCACGCACCGGACGTCGCATCCCTCCACGATTCCCTTGCCCGGACGCAGCGCAGCGCAAAGCTCCTGATGCCATTCGATATGGCGGAGCATCTGGACTGGGCCGGCATCACCCTAATCGAGCGCAGCGGGGCAGACACGGCAACGGTAACCGTGCATTACGGCTCCGAGCGTTGGCTGCTGAGCCAGATAATCGCAGCGGGCGGAGCCATCCGCATCTTGGATGACCCCACCCTGTCAAAGCGTCTGTGCGATATGGCAAAAACCCTCGTCTGTCCGCTTTAGCGTCGCCGCTCGTGGCGTGCACGCCACAGCTGCAGATAGTGCCCGATCTGCGCCGATTCGATGCGCTGGTAGGAGCTCGTGGGCAGCGACGTTAAGAACTTCTTTCCGTAGCCCTTCGTCACCAGGCGCGGGTCGGCCAGAATCAGCACGCCGCAATCGGTCGACGAGCGGATAAGGCGGCCGGCCGCCTGCTTGACCTCGAGCACCGCCTCGGGCAGCGAATAGCGCGCCCAAGCGCGGTCTTCGCGCAGGTTGCGCTCGCACGAGAGCGGGTCCGTGGGACTCGAGAACGGCAGCTTGGGAATGATGACGCAGCGCAGCGTCTCGCCGCTGGCGTCGAATCCCTCCCAGAAGGCCTTAAGAGCAAAAAGCGACGAGGTCGGCTCGTTGATAAACCGGTCGCGCAGGCGACGAGGAGATGAGTTGCGCTGCTGGCAGTTGAGCTCCAGACCCGCACGGGCCATCTTGGGCTCAACGCGGGCGTACAGGTCTTCCATGTCGCGCCGATTGGTGAACAGCGTGAGCACCGATCCGCCCATGGCAAGATGGGCGTCGACCAGCACGCGCTCGAGCGCCGTAAGATAGCTCTCACGATCGCGCGGATCGGGGATATCGCCCGCAACGACTACAGCCATGTTCGAATCGAAGTCGTAGCTCGAGTCCAAGTGCAACGATGAGGATGTTGAAGCACCGATGCGATCGAGGCCGACCGCGTGGTTAAAGTGTTCAAAGCTTTTGGACACCGTCATGGTCGCCGAGGCAAAGATAGCCGTGTGAACCTCGGGCAGCCACTCGGTTGCCAAGGCCTCGCCAATGTCGATGCGCTCTGCGGTCATTGACTCTCCGCCGGCACGCAACCTGCGATTGACCTGCAGCGAATACACGTAGTGTTCATCGGTGCCATCAATGATGAGTTTGAGGTTCTCGGCCAGCTCGTGCAGGCGGCGCGAGATATCACCCAGGTCGACAACAACCTCGGGCTTGTCGGCGGCGACGGCTTGCACCAGCGCATCGACGCTCTTGTCAGCTTGTTCCAATGCGTCGATGGCAGTGTAGGCCGACGGTAAGAAATCATGCCAGTCGTCAGATTCGCGCAACTCGGGGCCAATCCATAGATTGGCATTGTCATAACCCCCACGGGCACGGCGGCCGAGCTCGCGAACGCCATCGAACACGTCGGCGATTGCCATGCTCGCGCGCGCAACCGTCGACGTCGCCTTGGCAGTAAGGCCCAGATAGAGCGTAGAGCCCTCAGAGGTTGCCAAATCACGGGAGACCTGGCTTAGCGCACCGGTGCTCGAGCCACCCAGGCGCTCAAACAGAACGCGTGATTCGTCCGCCGACACCACGCGCGCCCACTGCCGGCGCGCCTCGCGCTCGATGGAATGGGCCTCGTCGATTACCCAATGACGAATCGGAGGCAAAATCCTGCCCTCGGCCGCGACGTTACGGAACAGCAGGGAATGGTTGGTGACCACCACATCGGCATGCGCCGCACGACGGCGAGCGCCGTGGACCAAGCATTTATCAGGGAAAAACGGGCAGAGGCGACGAGCACACTCGCGCGAGGCCGTCGTAAAGTCGGGGCGGTTGACGCTGCGCCACCGAATGCCAAGTGAGTCGAGGTCGCCATCGGCTGATTGACAGACGTACGCCATAATGACCGCGACTGCCGTGAGCGTGTCCGCCGGATCGCGCTTGGTGGTAATCTCGACCTGGCCGCGGCTCATACGCTCAAGTTTGCGCAGGCACGGATAGTGGTCATACCCCTTGAGAGCGCAAAATGACAGACCACCGTCCAATTGCTCGGCAAGTTTTGGCAGCTCATGGTACATGAGCTGGTCGGCAAGATTGTTCGATTTGGTCGCAATACCAACCGTGATGTTGTTACGGCGTGCTGCCTCGGCAAAAGGCACCAGATAGGCCATCGATTTGCCGACGCCTGTGCCCGCCTCAATTACACGATGAGTGCCCGTGACCAGCGCATCGCGGACCTCGAGCGCCATCGCGATCTGCTCATCACGCGGCTCGTAAGTGGGATACATACGATTGACCAGGCCACCCGGCGCATAGTCTGCCTCAATCTCCTCACGGCTCGGCATCTTGAGGACCGGTAGTTCGTCGGCGTCCACCCGATCGTCGGCGCGATCGGCCTTGAGAACGTCAGCACGAGCGGCGCTGAGAGAGAAGATAGAACCAGGGTTCTGCCCTGCCAAGAATGAGAAGATAGGACGATAGGACCAAGGCACATCCGGATGCATGTCGGCTAGGCGCGCCATGAGGCCCTGGGGCAAGTCGGTGAGCGCCACGAGCAACACGCGCCATACGCCACACAGGGCGTCGACGTCGGCATTGGCACGGTGTGATACCGAGTCACAGCCAAACAGATCGGCCATAAAAGACAGCTTGTGCGAGGCCAGGCGCGGAAGCGCGATTCGCGACAGCGCCAGCGAATCGATCCAAATATCGCTCACGTTGACGCCGCCTTTGACCGACTCGATGAACGAGCGGTCGAACGTGGCGTTATGTGCGATCACCGGGCAACCACCGACAAAATCGGCGAGAGCGGCGACGGCCTCAACGGCCGACGGGGCATCTGCCACATCGGCATTTGTAATGCTCGTGAGCTCGGTAATCTCGGCGGGAATCAGCTGCTTGGGATGCACGAAGGTATCGAAGCGGTCGACGATCTCGCGGCCCGAAAGACGGGCCGCCGAGATCTCGATCAGCTCGTTGTCCTGCACCGAAAGACCTGTGGTCTCGGTATCGAGGACAATCACATCTTCCTCGATGAGGCCGAAGGACTGCGTTTTGGCGCGTTCGGCAAGCGTGGCATAGGAGTCGATGACAAACTGCGGCGTTCCTGACGAAACCGCGTCCTCGATTAGCATGCAATGCCCGCTCGACGAAGACCCATACGGATCAGGCTGTCACAGACCTGCGGGAACGTCATGTCGTCGGTGTGGCGGATCTCATCCGGATACAGCGACGTATCGGTCATGCCGGGAATGGTATTGGTCTCGAGGATAACGGGGCCGTCCTCGCTCACGATAAAATCGCTGCGCGAGATGCCCAGGCAACCGAGCGCCTTGTGAGCGGCACAGGCAAGCTCCTGGGCACGAGCGTAGTTCTCGGGTGAAATCTGCGCGGGAATGCGATGGATGTCCGTAGGGTCGACATATTTCACGTCCAGATCGTAGAACTCGCAGTCCTCGGGCTTACGAATCTCGACAATCGGCAGGGCGCGCACGTCATCTTCACCGTATACGCCGACGGTGATCTCGGTACCCTCGATGCACTTCTCGACCAGCACTTTGTCGCCGTACTCAAACGCCTTGGCGATTGCCGCGGGCAGCTCGGAGGGCTCGTGGACCAGGGAAATGCCATAGCTGGAACCGTTGACGGCCGGCTTCACAAAGCAGCGCTCGCCACAGACCTCGACGATATGATCGATATCGACTTCATCGCCCACCTCGAGCGCAAGGCCGGGGGCAACAGGAATGCCCGCCTTGGCGTACAGGAGCTTAGAGACCTCCTTGTCGGCACCGCAGGCGCTGGCAAGCACGCCCGAGGCCGTGTAGGGGATACCCAGGGTCTCCATGGCGCCCTGCATGGCGCCATCCTCGCCGCCGGCGCCGTGCATGGCGATAAACGCCACGTCAAAGCCGCCGGTTGCCATGGTTACCATAAAGTCATCGGCGGCCGTGTCGAGCAGCTCCACCGAAGTGTAGCCGGCCTCCTTCAAGGCAACCACGACGTTCTTTCCCGAATTGAGCGAGATCTCGCGCTCAGCGGAATGACCGCCCGCCAAGACCGCTACGTGCATGTTCTCTAGGCTTTTACCCGGCATGGGCAGACTCCTCCTCTATAATTTCTGCAGCTGATACCATATTGTAGCGATACCCTCTACGTTTCCCCAAAATCGAAAGGCTTCCATGAATCCCAGGACTAAATCTCAGGACATTCGCGACTTGAGCCAAAACGATATTCGCAACCTCGTGGCCGAACTTGGTCAGCCCACCTTCCGCGCGAAGCAGCTCATCGAATGGGTCTTTGAGAAGAACGTTTGTTCGTTTGACGATATGACCAACCTTCCCAAGGCTTTCCGCGAGCAGCTTAAAGAGGCTTTTGCCTTTGACACGCCGACTGAACTAACCAAGCAGGTTTCCAAAGATGGCTCTCGCAAGTATCTGCTCGAGTACCACGACGGCGTTTCCGTCGAGACTGTCGGCATGCCCCGCCGTAACAAGCTTTCTGTCTGCGTTTCCACCCAGGCAGGCTGCGGCATGGGCTGCGCCTTTTGCGCTACCGGTCTCAACGGGCTCAAGCGCTCTCTGACCGCTCAAGAGATCGTCGACCAGGTACTTCATGTATCTAACGACTTTGGCGAGCGTGCCACGAGCGTTGTCTTCATGGGTCAGGGCGAGCCGTTTGCCAACTACGATGAGGTTCTCAAGGCGCTGCGAATCCTCAACGACCCCGATGGCATCGGTATTGGCGCTCGCCACCTCACCGTCTCTACCAGCGGCGTTATTCCAGGTATTCGCAAATTTGCCGACATCCCCGAGCAGTTCACGCTTGCCGTTTCCCTGCATTCCGCCATCCAGTCGACGCGCAATAAGCTCATGCCCGGCGTTAAGAAGTACACGCTGCTTCGACTTCATGAGGCGCTTCAGCTTTACACCGAGAAGACTGGCCGCCGCCCGACCTATGAGTATGCCATGATCGAAGGCGTCAACGATACGAATCCCGAGATGCAGGCGCTCTGCGACTTCTGCGAGGGAACGCTGTGCCACGTTAACCTGATTCAGCTTAACGACATCGAGGGCAGCCCGCTCAAGCCGTCGCCGATTCATAAGGTTGAGGATCTTCAGCGTCGTCTTGAGTCCCGTGGCATCGAGACCACGATTCGTAACTCCCGTGGTAACGATATTGACGCCGCCTGCGGACAGCTGAAGCAGCGCTTCAAAGTTCAGAAGAACGCATAGGGGAGTCGCACCCCAAAACGTTTCATGTGAAACATCGAACGGCCACGGTTGCAGGATATGCAACCGTGGCCGTTTCATTTATTGACCTTAATTTTGAATCAGCTGCTACTGGTCACATTTTTACGGTCAAAATAAGGGGTCCTTGTCTCGTGAATCAGACAAGGATCCTTCAAAATATACTGGGTAATTGTTAGGTACCTAATAGCCTACATTTTCCCATTGGTTGCTAACCCAACTTTGATTAATCTTTGGATTCTTCGTTACCTGAGCAGTACGCATAGCAACATCTTCTGTCATAACATCCATCTTCTTCTTGGAAGTATCGACGATATCCTGCGCACCACGAAGCAAACGACCTCGAAGCTCATCGTCTGTCGCGATCTTATAGCCAGCAAAGGCACCAGCCGCGACGGTTGTCGCCAATGCAATCGCAGTTAAAATCTTATTCCTCATCTTGGCCTCCTTGATCAAACTGAATCATTTCGCCAAGAATACGAGAGAGCTCTTCCTCGTCTTTAAACTCAATCTCAATCTTATTCTTTCCTCGCGAGCTCTTCACACGCACGTTGGTATTAAAAACCTGACGAAGCACGCGGGCAGCCTTTTTAAAAGACTGAGGCGTTGCAGGCCTCGGAGTCTTAGGTGTCTCTCCGGCAGAAAACAACGGAGCAAAATTTTCTGTCGCTCTTACGGAAAGGCCCTCTGCAACAACCTTCTCAGCAAGTCGAATTCGAGCATCCTCATAGGGAACTGCAAGAATCGCACGTGCATGACCAGCAGTAAGTTTGCCCTCAAATATCATCTGCTGAACAACTTCAGGGAGATCAAGAAGGCGCAGCGAGTTTGTAATTGCAGAGCGTGACTTGCTTACAGCCTTTGACAATGCCTCCTGGGTCATACCGCTGGCATCTATGAGCTGGCGATAGCCCTTAGCCTCTTCGAGAGGATTCAGATCAGAACGCTGAAGGTTTTCGATAAGTGCAAGAGCAAGCATCTCTTCATCATTAACATCTTTAATGATGACAGGCAGCTCCTCAAGACCAGCAAGCTTTGACGCTTGGTAACGACGCTCACCAGCGATGATCTCATAGCCGTTTCCATGCTTGCGAACCAAAAGCGGCTGCAAGACACCATGTTCTTGGATTGACTCGCTCAACTCACGAAGTTCAGTTTCGTTAAAGTGAATTCGCGGCTGATTAGGGTTGGGAACAATATCCTCAATAGGTAGTTTTGTTTCAGATGCGGCATTTGAAGCGGATGCGGCCGAACCACCGGTCTCATACTCGGCCTCTGAGACCAAAGCATTGAGTCCACGTCCCAATCCGCCACGTTTCTTTACACTAGGCACGCTTGATCACCTCTTTTGCAAGGTTCATATACGCTTTTGCACCCTTATTTTGAGGTGCATAGGTAATTACCGGTTCTCCAAAAGACGGAGCTTCGGAGATTTTAACCGTACGGGGGATCAGCGTCTTAAACGCCTTATCACCAAAGTACGATTGGACCTCCTCAACAACTTGATTCGATAGAGAAGTACGCGAGTCATACATGGTCATAAGCACACCATAGGTGTCTAAACCCTTGTTCAGACGTGATTTAACCATCTTCATTGACTCAAGCAGCTTCGTAACGCCCTCGAGTGCGTAATACTCGCACTGGATTGGAATCAAAACGCTGTCAGCTGCGGTCAAAGCGTTGATGGTAAGCAAGCCGAGCGAAGGAGGACAGTCAATGAAAATAAAATCGAACTCGTCCTGAATCGGCTCAAGCAAATCTTTGAGGCGGGTTTCACGAGCAATTGCGCTTACGAGCTCAATTTCGGCGCCTGCAAGCTGAATTGTAGCCGGAATTACGAATACCTTTTTGCAATTTGTATCAAGAACAAGCGATTCTGCCGGCACATCATTCAGCAATGCATCATAGATGCAGTGATCGAGGTCTTCTTTTTCAATTCCAAATCCACTGGTGCTGTTTCCCTGCGGATCAAAATCGACAATCAGCGTCTTACGACCCTGCTCGCCCAGTGCTGCTGCTAGGTTTACAGCCGTCGTAGACTTACCAACTCCGCCCTTTTGATTGATAATTGCAATGATACGCGTGTCTTTTGCGCTTTTAGAACGCTTAACGTCGCGAAATCCCACGGTCCCTCCTGGTGTGTATTAAAGCTGTCAAACGGAGGATGTTTCACGTGAAACATTCCGATTCAATATCAACCGCCATGTTTCACGTGAAACACTGCAAGTTGTTAGTATCCATTATGTTTCACGTGAAACATCTAGGCAAGCGGATTCTTCTTTGCTATGCCATTTGCACGAGGCAATGAAACGGATGCTGGATGACTCTTCTTAAGAACAATAAACTCCCTGTGGCCCAGGCCCTCAGGCAAATCGATAGCGTCATTCAGAAGCAAAGTGAAGCCGCAAATCTTTGCTGCTGACATGCCAGAAGCAAGCTCCTCATCCGAAGGATTGCCCTTGGTGATAACAAATAGCCCTCCATCCTTGAGGTACGGAGCCGCATACTCAACAAGAATCGGTAGAGGGGCCAGTGCGCGGGCGGTTACAACAGAGAACTGCTTCTTATGGCTTCGAGCATATTCTTCAAGACGATCATGAACCGCATGAGCATGTTTCAATCCAAGAGCATGAACAAAAGAATTGACAGCATCAACCTTCTTGCCAACAGAGTCAATATAAGTAGCTTTACGATGCGAGGCTATGGTTAACGGAATACCAGGGAAGCCCGCACCTGTACCCATATCAAGCAAAGCTCCCTCTGGAGCCTTATTGATATAGGGAAGCAAAACAAGTGAATCGAGGATATGAAGAACTGCAGCATCTCCTACGTTAAGAATACGGGTGAGATTGGTTGTCTTATTTGTTTCAAGAACCAAATCCAAATGCTGGATACATTTCCTCAGCTCAACATCAGTTACGCTCAAGGAATACTCTTTGCAATAGGAAGTTAGACGACACAACATCTCGTCAGCCTGCTGATCAGTAAGTACTAACAACGAAAGCTCCTTTCTGACAAAAATCAGTGTATCGAGAACTTTTGACAAAAAAAGGGGACGTGGAAACCACGTCCCCTTAGCATAAGCTCGAGTAGATTATCGAGCAACAATCACTACATGGCGATCAGGGTCAGAACCCTCAGAATGAGTATCGACCGCATCATTGCCACGAAGTGCAATGTGAACCAGTCGGCGCTCGTAGGCATTCATGGGCGGAAGCGAAACACTCTTGTGAGTGCGGATGGCGCGCTCGGCAGCAGACTGAGCCATGGAGGCAACCTTGTCCTGACGGCGGCTCTTGTATCCCTCGACGTCCACTACAACCGGATACCTAAAGCCAAGCTTGCGGCTCACCAGCAAAGAGAACATAACCTGAAGGGCATCGAGCGTACGTCCATGTCGACCAATGAGAACAGCAAGATCGGGAGCCGTTACATCCAGAATCAACTCGCCCTCGTCGCCTTCATACTCATCGATAGGAGAGTTGGCGGCATCGAAGTGCGAAAGGATGGAACGCAGAATGGAAATCGCAACATCGGCAATGGTGTCGAGCTCCTCATCGGTCAACTCTTCACCGGCCTTGTAGCGCTGTGCAATCTCGGGATAATCGCCCGCGACCTGCGGGGCAACCTCCTCAAGCATATCCTCGATGATCTCTTCAGACATAACGTACTCCAAAAGTTAGGTACCTAAATAAGATTGATATCCCGACTATTTCTTCTTGTGCGGGCGGGGCTTCTTCTCGCGACGGGTAACCTCGACCTGCAGCGGAGCGTTCTTAATGCGCTCCTCCTCATCGGCCTTGGCCTTCTCGATAACCTTCTGCGTCACAAAAACCTGCTGGATAACCTGCCAAGCAGACGAGACGTCGTAGTACAGCAGAACACCAACGGGAAGGCTCCAGCCCATCCAAAGCATCATGACCGTCATGACAATAGCCATCATACGCATGCTCTGAGCCTGCTGGCCGGTCTGGTTGCGCGACATATAGAGCTGCGGAATCAGGGTCAGGACGGCGAACAGAATCAGGCAGACCAGCGCAGGCAGCGCAACCATAAAGCCATCGGCAAAGGAAGCGCTCGGCGTGGTGGTCAGGTCGGGCAGGATGTTGAAGAACGAGAACGTGCCGTCGTTAAAGTACTGCGGCAGGTTGCGCAGCAACGTAAACAGGGCGAACAGGACAGGCATCTGGATCAACAGCGGCAAACAACCAGCCATCGGGTTGAACTTGTTCTCGCTGTAGAACTTCTGCATCTCCTCGGCCTGACGCTGAGGATCGTCGGCATAGCGCTCCTGGATCTCGAGCATCTTGGGCTGCAGCACCTGCATGCGAGCCGTCGACTTGGTCGACTTGAGCATGAGCGGCGTCAGCAGCAGACGGATGATGACCACCAGGATGATGATGGACAGGCCCCAGTCGACCGCAAAGGTCTGGATGAGCTTGAGCAGCTCGAAAAGGATGTTAACGATCCAATCCCACATGTAAGTTTTCCTCCGATAGCGAGTGCCCGCTAGGGCACAGGGTCATAACCGCCGACGTGCAGGGGATTGCAGCGAGCGATGCGCCTCACGGCAAGCCAGCAGCCTCTCAAAACACCGTGCTTCTCAATCGCCTGGATGGCGTATTGTGAGCACGTTGGGTAATAAATGCAGGCGTCAGGCAATAAGGGCGAAATAACCTGTTGATATATGCGAATAGGAGCGATGGCAACACGTCGCAAAACGTGATTGCTCATCGCTCCTCCCCGGCAACGCCGGCGCGTTTCATAAGCGAACGCAACGCCTTGTCCATCTCCTGCGGCGAGGAAACCCTCGTCTTGGGAGTTGCGAACAAGATGATGTCATAACCCGCAACGGGAAATCCACAGCTGCGGGCGGCCTCGCGCATCACACGCTTAGAACGGTTGCGCACGACAGCACAACCGAGCCGTTTAGCACCAACGAAGGCGACCCTTCCGGAGTCGCCTTCGCCAACCGATTCACATATGGTCATTCGAATCAGAGGGTGATTGAAACGACGCCCCTGACTGAACACATGCTCGAAATCTTGCCGAGACTTAATAGTCTTCATGCGAGATGTGTGTATCGCTGCTAGACAGTGAGACGCTTGCGGCCCTTGGCGCGACGACGGGCGAGCACGGCACGACCACCCTTAGTGGCCATACGGGCACGGAAGCCATGGGTCTTGGCACGCTTACGCTTATTAGGCTGATACGTACGCTTCATCTTAAGTTCCTCCTGCTGCATTTCGAGTGTCCGCGGGGCGCGGACGCAGATATAGACACGTGAGCTTGAAGATTGTAGGGAAATCAATGTTCAAATGTCAAGAAATCAAAGGTAAAAGGTTGCGTAGTTCACACGGTTCCCCCATAAGCACAACCGAAATTTGCGCCTCATGGCAACTTTTCACGATATTTCATCGAGTTTTCAACAGGTCATGTTGGCAATGTTGAGAGCTTTTCGTCCGTTTTCCAAAGTTTTCAACAGGTTTTGAAAAGTTGTCGAAAGATGAGAAACATTGCGCGGTGAGCTACTATTTGTTCGAAACCTTTTGGAAGATTGCGAGCGGCATGTCTGACGACTTTTACACCATGGTCGATTCTGGAGACCCGGCACCCGACAACGAGCACATCACCGGCGTGCGCGAAGAGCGTGAGGAAGGCGAGCAGACGACCACGCAGGCGCCAAAAGTCATGTACGCCGCACGCATCGCCGTCTATGACGACATGCTGTCGACACCGCGTGTGATCGTCATTGATCCGCAAGATGTCCGCACGTATTTGGAAGAGACTACCAACACCGTCTACCAGTGCATGAAAGAACAAGGTGGCCATATCTCGCTCATGGTCATCCGCGAGATTGTCGAAAACTTTATCCACGCGCACTTTGCCGAGCCCATCATCTCGATTCTGGACGGCGGAGACACCATCCGCTTTGCTGATCAAGGACCCGGCATCGACGACAAGGAACGCGCTTTCGACTTTGGCGTTACCAGCGCAAACAGCAAGATGAAGCGCTATATCCGTGGAACCGGAGCAGGGTTTCCCATGGTGCAGGAGTATTTGGAAAACGCCGGCGGTGCCGTATCCATCGAGGACAACATGGGCAACGGCACCGTGGTTACGGTAAGCCTGAACCCTAAACGCGTGCAGGAAATCGAGCGTGCCGGCGGACGCGGTGCTGCCGTGCGGCCCGAGACGGAGCAGCCCACATATCCCCTGCCGGAAGCTTTTGCGCAGCAGCCCATGACAACGCAGCAGATGCAGCCCCCCGTGGGACAGATGCAGCAGCCCGGAATGCTTCCTACACAAGAGCCCCAGGCGGCACCGATGTCGATGCCGCCGAACATGCCAGAGGCCATGCCGCTGGCGAATCAGGATGCAGCAGCAATGCAGCAGGCGGCGGGGGCACCGGGTGGCCAGCAAATGGGCTATCAGCCGTACCAACAGGGATATCCATATCAGCAGATGCCGCCACTGGGGTATGGCCAGCAGTTCCCGCAGCAGTACCAGCAGGGATATCAGCAGCCGTATCAGCAGATGCCGCAGCAGCAGTACAACCCCTGGGCCCAGCAGATGCCTCCGCAGCCTTACCAACAGTGGCCTCAAAGTTTTCAACAGCAAATGCCACCGATGCAGAGTTCTCAACAACCAGCAGCTCAAATGATGTATCCTAATGCAGCAAATCAGTATGCGCAGCCACAACCGGACGTGTTCGTAAGCGACCGCGGCAACGCCGCGCTGGGCTATCTGGCGCAAAATCAAGCGTGCGGTGCAACCGATCTGGCGAGGGCGTTTGGAAACTCGGCCCCCACTTGGTCACGCACGCTCAATGACTTGGCGCAGGCCGGCTTGGTCATCAAGCATGGCCAGAAATACCATCTGACCGAACTCGGCGCCGCTCGCGTGCGAGCTCAGAGCTAAAGAACGGGAGAGACAGTGGACGAGGAAGCAAGCATCATCCTGGGGGATGCCATCGCCTTTTGCCAGCGCGACGGCCAAGATGCACGCCTCATCAACATGCTGGGGCAATCGCGCGCCATAAGCCTGACCGAAGATACGCTCACGATCGAGGCCCCCTCGCGCTTTGCCATCGCGCAGCTCAAAAAGCATCAGCCGACTATTGAGGCCTATCTGGAAGAAATCGCCTTTGCACCGATTGCGCTCGACATCGTGGCACCGCAAGGCGTCGCGACGGAATCCGCCGCCGCGACGGCGCCCTCCGCGGCTCCCGCTGCTTCCCCGACGGTGCCGGCCTCCGCAGGCGACGTGCCGACAATCGAGCACCAGCACAGCGATGTTTCCCGTGAAACCATGGCGCCGTTGCCGACCGCGGCAGTGACGTCAACGAACGCACCCGTCACGCACATGCCCATCGCTCACGACGCAGCGGCGGGCGCGGATTCGGGCATTGCAATCAAGAACACGCTCTCGGCCGACGATTTTCGCCGCATGATGAACCAGATGAAGGGCGGAGCGCCGACTAAATCCACGCAAGCTGCGACCCCCGCTTCACCCATGCCAGCACCGACCGTGCCGGCCGAGCAGAATACGGATGGAGCCCCGCTCGCCGCGAACTCAAAATTTACCTTTGAGAACTTTGTCTACGGCCCCGAGAACAGCCATGCCTATCGCTCGGCACTCAAGTTTGCCGCCCTCGCGGACGAGCGCGGCACATGCACATCACTGTTCATCTACGGCAAATCGGGCCTGGGCAAGACGCACCTGCTGCTTGCCATCAAAAACGAGCTCGCCGAGAAGTCGCCCGAGATCAAGGTCAAGTATGCCAACTCCCAAGCATATCTGGACGACCTGATGACCGAGTTCGACCGTCAAAAGAAGAGCAACGCCCCCATCATGCAGGCGTACCACGGCGTGGACGTGCTCATCATCGATGACATCCAAAACATCATCGGCAAGCGCGCGAGCGTGGACTACTTTTTCCAGCTCATGGACGAGTTCATCCGCAACAACAAGAAGGTCGTCATCGCGGCAGACCGCGCTCCCAAGGACCTGAGCATGGACGAGCGTCTGACCAGCCGTTTCAACGCCGGCATGCTCTGCCTGGTCGCAGAGCCCAGCTACGAGATGAAATACAAGATCTTGCAGCGCTATTACGAGAACACCATCGTCGCCGCTCCCGAGGCAGGCGACGACTCACTGCTGGCGGCCTACGGGGGCGACGGCGGGCACCTGACCGATGAGCACTTTAAGCACATGGCAGAGGTGTCGGGCACCAACATCCGCGAACTCGAGAGCTTCTGCGAGCGCTGCGCCGGCGAGGCGGGCGACCGCGAACGCGAGGGCGGGGAGCTCACCTTTGACGATATCGACGCCATCGCCAGCCAGTACTTCGACACATCGGCCAAAAAGATCAACGTGCAAACGGTTCAGTCCGTCATCGAAGAGCAGTACGGCGTGACGCACGAGGAGCTCATCGGCCCGCGTCGCAACGCCAATATCGCCAAAGCGCGCCATATCGCTATCTACCTGGCCATCGAGATGTGCGAGATGACGACCACGGCGGTGGGCGCCGAATTTGGCAACCGCAACCACTCGACCGTCAGCACGAGCTACAAAAAGGTCCAGAAGATGATCCAGGAAGACCGCACCGTCACCGAAGATCTCAAGTCGCTGCGCGATAAAATTACACTGCGCTCGTAGGGAAATAGAGACACCTGTTGAAAACTTGTCGAAACCACGGGCATAAGGTGTCTAAAACCCAACCCGCGGTGATGAAAAGATTTGCGCAGGTTTTGAACGTGGAAAACTACCCCCGTTGCACACAGGTTGCTGTCGATTCTCTTTCTGGGTCTGACCTGCGTCTTTGGGAGTAATCAACAGTTTCGTCAGTGCTATTACTATTATTAAGATATTTATATCTATAGAAAGGTATTAAAAGATGAAGTTCACCGTCAGCCAGAGCTCGCTCACACAAGCCATCGGCGTCGTTATGAAGGGTGTCGCTTCGGCATCCACCCTTCCCATCCTGTCGGGCGTGCTCGTCAAGGCGCAAGACGGCATCTTGGAATTCCAGACCTCTAACTACACCATCTCGATCCGTCATCGCATCGCGGCGCATGTCGAAGAAGAGGGCGAGATGGTTATCCCCTGTAAGATGCTCTCCAATATCACCAAGACTCTCCCCGATGCCCCGGTCACCTTTGAGCTGTCCGAGCGCCAGGTGCTGATTGGTTGCGAGAAGAGCTCTTTCCGCCTGAACACGCTCGATGCCAATGACTTCCCCGAGTTTCCGGCCTATGCCATCGAAAGTGCCGTGGAGCTGCCGACTGATATCTTGTCCGAAATGGTTGGCCGCGTGTGGCGCGTCACCTCGACCGACAAGGCCCGCCCCATCCTGGGCGGCGTACACATGAAGGTCGAGAACAACACCGTGCGCCTGGTGGCGACCGATTCCTTCCGTTTGGCCGTGTGCGATACGCAGGTCGAGACCTCGACCCTCGAGGGCTCCTTTGAACTCAACGTTCCGGCCGACGCCTTTAACGACGCGCTGAACATCATGGCCAGCCAGGCGACCATCATGATCGGGGCTACCGACACCCAGGTCGTCTTCGAGGCCGGCAACACCACCTACGTGTCGCGCCGCATCGAGGGCGTGTACCCCAACTACAAGCAGCTCATCCCCGATTCGTGCGTGACGAGCGTCAAGATCGACGTCGCCGCCTTTAACGCCGCCCTCAAGCGCGTGGCCGTTATCGCGAGCGCCAACCCCGCCGTCAAGTTCGAGATCGATGTCGAGAACGGGCAGATGGGCCTGTCCTCCATTTCCAATGACCAGGACCTTGCACAGGAGACGATCGATGTCGAGGCCGAGGGCGAGTCGGGCACCATCGCCTTCAACTACCACTACATCTTCGGCTGCCTCAATGCCCTGTCCAAGGAGAAGGAGATCACGCTGGAGCTCAAGAGCTACTCGCAGGCGGGCATCTTCAAGTCCTACGACAAGATCAACTACCTGTACCTGGTCATGCCGGTCCGCATCTAGCAACCGCCCTATGACCATGTTCGCCCGCGATCTTTCCGTCGCGCACTACCGCAGTTTTGAGAGCTATTGCCTTGCCCTGGACGAGGGCGTGACGATACTTGCGGGACCCAACGCGGCGGGAAAGACCAATCTCATAGAGGCACTGCAGCTGCTGACGAGCGGCGCCTCGTTTAGGCATCCGACCGCAGCCGAGCTCGTCCATGACGGCGTGGGCTCGTGCAAGGTCGAGTTGAGGCTCGAGGGCGACGGCCGCGTGCTTGATATGGGATTGAGCGCGGAGGACGGTAAGCGCTCGTTTAGCCGCAACGGCAAGAGATGCTCTGCCGCCGGTGTGCGCGGGGTTCTGCCGAGCGTGCTGTTTTGCCCCGACCATCTGGACATGGTTAAGCGGGGCGCCAGTGTGCGCCGCGCCGCCCTCGATGACTTTGGCATGCAACTGAGCGCACGCTATGCCGATCTTGCGAGCACCTATGGGCGCTGCGTGACCCAGCGCAACGCCTTGCTCAAGGAAACCTGGTGCTGCCGTGAGATGCTCGGCGCGTGGAACGATTCGATTGCCCGCGCGGGCTCGGCTCTGCTTGTGCACCGGTTGGCCCTACTCGACCGGCTGGCGGGCCATGTGCGCACTGCCTACGGGCAAGTGGCGTCCGGTGAGGCTGCCAACGTGACCTATACGTCCACACTGGGGGATTTGCCCCAGGTCGAGGATCGCGAAGAGCTGAAGGGCTGGGCGTACGAGCGCATGCTGGCTGCCCTTGATGAGCACGCCGACGAGGAAATTCGCCGCGGCGTGACGCTGGTGGGACCGCATCGCGACGAGATTGAGTTTACCGTGGCGGGTCGCTCCGCTCGTTCATTTGCCAGCCAAGGACAGCAACGAACGTTGGTTCTGGCCTGGAAGGTGGCCGAGGTGGCCGTGGCTCGCGATGTTCTGGGTACTGCTCCGCTGTTGCTTCTGGACGACGTGATGAGCGAGCTCGACGGCGAGCGCCGCGGTGCTTTTCTGCGGCTGATCGGCGATGATATCCAGACGGTCATAACCACGACCAACCTGGGATACTTTACCGATGACCTGCTTGATCGAGCCAAGGTGGTGAGCATGGGTGAGACGTGCTAATTACGAGCGCGAGAGCGAGACGGTCGCCTTCAGTGGGTTTTTGAACGCAGAGCGCCAGCGCATCCTGGCGTCGGCGACGCCTGAGCGCCGTGCGCAGATGGAGGCTGCCGAGGAGTCGCGCGCGGTCTATCGCGCGTGGAACGCGGTGTGCTCGGGCACGCGCGAGGGGCGGCATGTGACGGGTCTGCGCTACCTGCCCGAGTCCAATGAGCTGCTGGTATATCTCGATTCGCCCTCGTGGACGCAGGAAATGACGCTGTTGCGTGAGATCATCCGCGCGCGCATGGAGCGCGCCGGTGCTCATGTGGACGGCCTGGTGTTCAAAACCACCGCACCCGGTCACACGCCGCCCGCCGCTAAGGAGCGCCTGCGCCCGGCGACGACCGAGCGCCCGCCGGCCCCGCACGCCGACCTAAGTGAGGCCGAGCGCACCGAGATTGAGCGCCAGGTGGCGCCCATCGAAGACCAAAAACTGCGCGAGGCCCTCGAGAACGCCATGAGAGCCAGTGCCGAGTGGGCCAAGGGCGTGCAAGGCAAAAAAGAGCCTTAAATCGCATCTGGTGGCCTTGTAGAGCCAAATACCCTCGTTCCCGAGGGTATTTTTTTACGATAAACTAGTAAGGCTGTACACATTTTCTTGACTGAAGGAGGACGTGTGGCAAACGAAAACGATTACGATGGCGGCGAGATTAAGATTCTCGAAGGTCTCGAGGCCGTTCGTAAGCGCCCGGGCATGTATATCGGCTCGACGAGCGCCAGCGGTCTGCATCACCTGGTGTGGGAGATCGTTGACAACTCCGTCGACGAGGCCATGGCCGGTTTCTGCACCGAGATCCAAGTGACGGTCCACGCCGACAACTCCATCACGGTCGTCGACAACGGGCGCGGCATCCCCGTCGACGAGCACCCTGTTAAAAAGATCCCGACGCTCGAGGTCGTCATGACGATCTTGCACGCCGGCGGTAAGTTCGATAACTCGGCCTATAAGGTCTCGGGCGGCCTGCACGGCGTGGGCATCTCCGTCGTCAACGCACTGTCCAAGCGCGTGGTCGTTCAGGTTCGTCGCGATGGCAACACCTACGAGATGGAGTTCTCGCGCGGCAAGACCGTCAAGAAGATGGAGGTCGTGGGCACCTCGGATTCGACGGGCACCACCGTCACCTTCTGGCCCGACGACGAGATCTTTGAGACCTGCATCTACGATTTCGATACGCTGCACAACCGTCTGCAGGAGACGGCGTTCCTCAATAAGAACCTCAAGATCGTGCTGACCGACGAGCGCGAGGCGACTCCCCACGTGGAGGAGTTTTGCTACGAGGGCGGCATCATCGACTTCGTCAAGTTCCTCAACGAGGGCAAGGACGTCCCCGAGGCCTTTAAGGAGCCCATCTACATCGAGGGCAAATCGGACCCGGACGCGCCTGTGACCAAGATGGGCGAGGTCGAGGTTTCCCTGCAGTGGAATAGCGGCTACGGCGAGAACGTCATGTCGTTTGCCAATGACATCTACACCCCCGAGGGCGGCATGCACCTTGAGGGCTTCCGCGCCGCGCTCACCCGCGTGATCAACGATTACGCGCGCAAGCAGAACCTGCTCAAGGAAAAAGACGCCAACCTGACCGGCGACGATGTGCGCGAGGGCCTTTCGGCCGTTATCTCGGTCAAGCTGCCCGATCCGCAGTTTGAGGGCCAGACCAAGGCCAAGCTCGGCAGCTCCTATATGCGAGCGCTGACGCTCAAGATCGTGACCGACGGCCTCGCCGATTACTTGGAGGAGCATCCCAAGCCCGCCCGCGAGATCGTCAAGAAGGCGCAACAGGCCTGCAAGGCGCGCAACGCCGCCCGCAAGGCGCGCGAAGCGACCCGCCGCAAGAGCCTGCTCGAGACGGCGTCCCTGCCCGGTAAGCTCGCCGACTGCTCGGTGCGCGATGCCGAGCTGACCGAGCTCTTCATCGTAGAGGGCGACTCGGCAGGCGGTTCGGCCAAGGACGGCCGTCGCCGAGACATCCAGGCGATTCTGCCCCTGCGCGGCAAGATTTTGAACGTCGAACGCGTTGGTGACCATCGCGCGTTCTCGAGTGACACCATCCAGTCGCTGATTACCGCGATCGGTTGCGGCGTCACGACGAGTGCCGGCGACGGCGGCGACTTCGATATCACCAAGGCGCGCTACCACAAGATCATCATCATGACCGATGCAGACGTCGACGGTGCGCATATCCGCATCCTGCTGCTGACGTTCTTCTACAAGTACATGCGTCCGCTGATCGATGCCGGCTACGTCTATGTTGCCTGCCCGCCCATCTTTGGCATTAAGGTGCGCAACAAGATCCACTACGTGTATCCCAACGGCCGCCAGCCCGAAGACGAGATCCTGCGCGACACCATCCAGAGTCTGGGCCTGAACCCCGACGATAACGACGAGGACGGCAAGGCCAAGGACGGCAAGATTACCAAAAAGCGCAAGGGCTATACCGTCCAGCGCTACAAGGGCCTGGGCGAGATGGACCCCAAGCAGCTTGCCTCGACGACGATGGACCCCAAGACCCGCATCCTGCAGCGTGTGTCGATCGAGGACGCCGTGGTGGCGGACCGCGCCGTGCGCGAGCTGATGGGTTCCGAGGTCGGCTATCGCCGCGAGTACATTGAAAAACATGCGCATGACGCGCGTTTCCTTGACGCTTAAGAGGAGGTAACGTGGCAGACGATATCAACAATAACGAGGGCATGGGCGAGGCCGGCGATGCCGGTATGCCCGACGATCTGAAGCGCCTGCTTGCCCGTGCTGAGCAGGGCGAGGACGGCGACCCGGACGCCTATAACCCCGATGCCGATGATGATGAGGAAGAAGACGACGCCGAGCTCGAGGAGAGCTTTGGCGAAGTCGACCGTGGCGCCTCGGCCGGCGAGGATATCAACGGCGGCCAGCTCCAGATTTCGGAGTTTGGCCGCGAGATGAAGCAGTCGTTCATCGAGTATTCGATGTCGGTTATCACGGCGCGTGCCCTGCCGGACGTGCGCGACGGCTTAAAGCCGGTGCACCGCCGCATCCTGTACGCGATGAACGAGAGCGGCATCTACCCCAACCGCCCGCACAAGAAGTCAGCTTGGACGGTCGGCGAAGTTATCGGTAAGTACCACCCGCATGGCGACTCCGCGGTCTATGAGGCCATGGTCCGCCTGGCGCAGTGGTTCTCCATGCGCACGCCGCTCATCGACGGTCACGGCAACTTCGGTAACATCGACGGCGACGGCGCGGCGGCCATGCGTTACACCGAGAGCCGCCTGGCCAAGCCCGCCATGGAACTGTTGCGTGACTTGCAGAAGGATACCGTCGACTGGCAGCCCAACTACGACGAATCGCTCGCCGAGCCCGTGGCGCTGCCTGCGCGCTTCCCCAACCTGCTGGTCAACGGCAGTCAGGGCATCGCCGTCGGCATGGCCACCAACATCGCCCCGCATAACCTCACCGAGGCGATCGAGGCCACCTGCTACCTGATCGACAACCCCGACGCCACCGTCGACGAGCTCATGCAGATCATGCCCGGTCCGGACTTCCCCACCGGTGCCATCATCATGGGCAGCGCCGGCATTAAGCAGAGCTACGAGACCGGCCGCGGCTCTATTACCGTGCGTGCCAAGGCACACGTGGAGTCCACCAAGACCGGCCGCAGCCGCCTGGTCTTTACCGAGATTCCCTACATGGTCAACAAGGGCACCCTGCAGGAGAAGATCGCCCAGCTCGTCAACGACAAGCGCATCGAGGGCATCTCGGATATGCGCGATGAGTCCAACCAGAAGGGCATCCGTCTGGTCATCGAGCTCAAGAAGGGCGTCATTCCGCAAGTCGTGCTCAACAACCTGTATAAGTACACCTCGCTGCAGACGACCTTCGGCGCCAACAATCTGGCGCTCGTCAACGGCGTTCCCAAATGCCTGAGCCTGCGCGAGATGCTGCAGCACTACATCGACCACCAGGTCGACGTCGTTACCCGCCGCACCCGCTTCGACCTTAAGAAGGCCCAGGCGCGTGCCCATATCCTCGAGGGCTACCTGATGGCCCTTGACCATATCGACGAGGTCATTAGCATCATCCGCTCCTCGCAGACCGACTCCGAGGCCAGCAGCCGCCTGATCGAGCGCTTTGGTTTTACGCCCGAACAGACCACGGCCATCCTCGAGATGAAGCTGCGTCGCCTGACCGGCCTGGAGCGCGACAAGATTCAGGAAGAACTGGACGGCCTGCGTCGCGCCATCGCCTACTACGAGGACCTGCTGGCGCATGAGGAGAAGATCCTGGGTGTCATCAAGGAGGAGATGCGCGAGATCTCCAAGAAGTTTGGCGACAAGCGCCGCACCGAGATCAGCCAGGTTGAGAAAGACCTGGATGTCGAGGACCTCATCGCTGACGAGGATATGGTCGTGACCATCACCCACACCGGCTACGTTAAGCGCATCCCGGTGGCTGCCTACCGCGCCCAGAAGCGCGGCGGCAAGGGCGTATCGGGCGTCAACCTCAAAGAGGACGACGTTATCGACGAGATGTTTATCGCGTCCACGCACGAGTATGTGCTGTTTTTCTCGAGCAAGGGCAAGGTCTATCGCCTGAAGGTGCACGAGCTGCCGGTGGGTACGCGCCAAGCGCGCGGTACCGCGATCGTCAACCTGCTGCCCTTCGAGGAAGGCGAGAAGATCGCGAGCGTCATCAGCTGCCGCGAGTTCCCGGCCGACGAGTACCTGATGTTTGCCACCAAGAGCGGTATGGTCAAGAAGACCGTGATGAGCGCATATGACCGCAGCCGCCGCGACGGCCTGATCGCTATCAACCTGCGCGACGACGACGCGCTGCTGAACGTGCGCCGCGTGCGCGAGGGCGACAAGATTATCCTGGCCACCACCGCGGGCAAGGCGATCATGTTCTCCGAGGAGCAGGTGCGCGCCACCGGCCGCGACACCAGCGGCGTTCGCGGTATCGGTCTGAAGGACGGTGTGAGCGTTCTGGGCATGGAAGTCACTAACGGCAACGGCGATCTGTTCGTCATCACCGAGCGCGGCTACGGCAAGCGCACGCCGGTCGCGGACTATCCGGAGCAGAATCGCGGCGGTCAGGGCGTCTACACCATCCAAATGACCGAGCGTAAGGGTAACCTCGCGGCCATGAAGACGGTGGGCCCACAGCACGAGCTGTTCATCGTGACGGAGGGCGCGACGGTCATTCGCGTCAAGACCGACGAGATCAGCCAGACCGGCCGTGCCACCCAGGGCGTCAAGATGATGACCGTCGACGACAACGACCGCGTATGCGCTGTCGCCCGCATGACGGCCGCCAAAGAGAAGCCCGAAGGCGAGGCCACAGAAGACGGCCCTGCCCCCGAAGAAACCCCTGTCGATCTAGGCGACGGCAACGACATGCCAGAAGATCTCCTAGACGAGTAAGAGGTCCTAGCTGATAGAAATTATCAGACCCCATATATCGGCGGTCGGCGCACTGCGCACCGACCGCTTTTTTGACAATCTTGGACCCCACGTCGGCCCCGGCTGCCCGGCGGCATGCGAAGTCGCCTGCTCGGACAGTCCTGCTCGCACGGAGAGCACATTAAGTGCTCTCCGGCTCGTGCGAAACTCGCGATCGACTTCGCATGCCGCCGGGCAGCCGGGGCGAACACCCTTCAAAGATTTTCAAAAAAGTTGTTGACGCGCGCGTAACGACTCGTCTAATATATCCCTTGCGCGATGGACCTGTAGCTCAGTTGGTTAGAGCGTCCGGCTGATAACCGGGAGGTCACAAGTTCGAATCTTGTCAGGTCCACCACTTTCTTTCGCAATAAACACCCCAGCGAGAGCCGAGTCGCCGCTGGGGTGTTTATTACTGTCTCCGTGGGGGTTTAGCTCAGCTGGGAGAGCGCGGGCTTTGCAAGCCTGAGGTCAGGGGTTCGATCCCCCTAACCTCCACCATGATGGACCTGTAGCTCAGTTGGTTAGAGCGTCCGGCTGATAACCGGGAGGTCACAAGTTCGAATCTTGTCAGGTCCACCATCAAAACTGTGAAGAGCCCTGGGGCGTTGCCTCGGGGCTTTTTTCTTGTCTGCGATAAATCTCATTTTGGTTTTGTGTGCTGTTCGAAAGATTGGGTAGTATAGCTATTCAATGCGGTGGAGCTGCCGCGTGTTAACCGCTACGTACCGGAGGTGTTCCATGGTTCGTGTCGACATAGAGACCATCGTCATGGCCGCCGGTCCCGTGCCATCGCTTATCGTGCTTCGCGAGCGCTGCAGCAAATCGGACTCGCCCGCGCCGCTGCGTTCCCTTTCCATTCAGACTGGTTCGTTTGAAGCTGCTGCCATTAGCCGCGGCATCGATAGCGGCCGCGCCGAGCGCCCGATTACCCATGACCTGTTGCTCGATACTGTTGGCGCCCTGGGCGCCAAGCTCGAGCGCATCGAGATCGTTCGCGCCGAGCCGCCGGTGTTCTACGCGACGATTGTCGTACTGGCCGATGGTGACGAGCGCAAGATCGACGCCCGCCCCAGTGATGCCATTGCCCTTGCCGTGCGCAGCAATGCCCCCATGTTTGTGGAGGACGACATCATGAATCGCCTGGGCACTGTTTCTACCCACGCCGAGGAAGTCGACGACGAGCAAGAGTTCGAGAAGTTCGACGAGTTCGTCCATACGCTCTCCCCCGATGACTTCTAAATGCGGGGCGTCCAGGCTGCGGAGCGTTCGCTGATGGCCGGCGGTATGTCGGCTGAGGCGGCTGCGATCGCCCGCGAGGCCCAGATGCGCTCGGAGGCTTCTGAGGCGGCTCGCATTGCCTATGTGACGCAGGCCCGCACGCTTCGTGAACGACGCGGTTCGTTTATCAAGATGGTTGTCATCTCCGCCCTTGTTGCGGCAATCTGCTCGCGCCTTCGTGGTACAGTTGGTGCGCTTGGGTTTTCGATCTCTACGGGCCTTGTGATCTGGGGTGTGGTCGATGCGGTAATGCTGACCAGTCAGATCAAGGTGCTCGACAAGCGCGCAGCGGACATGATGCGCGCCCGCGACGCTGCCGCCAGGATCGCCGCCGAGGCACAAGAACTGTAACGACGCCAGACTCGATGGGAAGGTCTAAAGATGGCACAGGATATGCAGGACGCCGGTAACGTCTCCGCCGAGCTCGACGCCATGGTGTGCGATCTGATCGGCGCGTTCTTGGACGACCTTGCCGCCGGTGAAAACCCTGGCGTGGTCGTGGCAATTGAGGACGCCGCTTCCAACCGTTATCTGGCGGCGCTCGATGAGGATGGCGAAGAGGCGTGCCTCGAGGCGGCCACCAACTTTATCTCCGAGCACAAGATGGGTCTTAAGGACGAGGGCCTGGGCCGTATCGTCCGCTATGCCATCGGCTATACCGGCTGCGTCGAGATTGACGGAGGCTACCACGACGCTCTGCTCGTGAGCTTCTTTGAGACTACGCTCGAGAGCGGTTTTTCGGCATATGTGCTGTATGAGGGCATGGGCGCCGGCGATGGTTTTATGTGGAGCGACCCTGAACCTGCAGGTGAGGAAACCCCTCTCATCTAAAATCGCTAAAATAAACGAGTTTTCGGTAAAAGGCTCAATATTCCCGCTGAGCGTTGTATCGCTGGGCGGGCCGCATACGCGTGCCGTTTGTATATGGATAGAAGATAGGGGAACTACATGCGCGTAGACAATCTGAGGAACATCGCCATCATCGCCCACGTCGACCACGGCAAGACGACGATGGTCGATAAACTCCTGCGTGCCACGGACGCCTTCCGTGCCAACCAGCAGGTCGAGGACCGCGTCCTGGATTCCAACGACCAGGAGCGCGAGCGCGGCATTACGATTCTCGCCAAGAACATCTCTATCGAGTACAAGGACGTCAAGATCAACGTCATCGACACCCCGGGCCACGCCGACTTCGGCGGCGAGGTCGAGCGCGTGCTGCGTATGGCCGACGGCGCCCTGCTGCTGGTCGACGCTTTTGAAGGCCCCATGCCCCAGACCCGCTTCGTACTGCGTCACGCTATCGACACCGGCCTTAAGATTATGATCGTCATCAACAAGATCGACCGTCCGGGCGCTAACCCCGAGAAGGCCTACAACGACTGCCTCGACCTTATGGCCGACCTGGGCGCCACCGACGACCAGCTTGAGTTCGCCATGGAGCACGTGGTCTACGCCAGCGCCATGAACGGCTTTGCCCGTCTTGACCCCAACGACGGCAACATGGACATGTATCCGCTGCTCGATATGATCATCGACGACATGCCCGCGCCCGAGGTTGACGAGAACGCCCCGCTGGCCATGCAGTGCGTGACCATCGACCACTCCAACTTCGTCGGCCGCATCGGTATCGGTCGCGTGTACTCCGGCGCCATTCACCAGGGCGACCAGATCCTGGTTGTGAAGAACGACGGCTCCAGCGCCACCGCTACCGTCAAGCAGCTCTTTACCTTCGACTACCTGGGCCGCACCGAGTGCCAGGAAGTCGGCGCCGGCGATATCGCCGCTGTCGTGGGTATTGAACGCACCGATATCGGCGATGTCTACACCGACCCCGAGAACCCCGTCGAGCTCGAGCCCATCGAGATCGACCCGCCGACCCTGTCCATCGTCTTTGAGGCTTCGACCTCCCCGCTCGTCGGTCGCGACGGCGACATCGTGGGCGCCCGTCAGCTCAAGGAGCGCCTGTTCAACGAGGCCGAGAACAACGTGACCATGAAGATCGAGGAACTCGAGGACAAGAGTGGCGTCGAGGTTTCGGGCCGCGGTATTCTGCACCTGTCCGTCCTGATGGAGTCCATGCGCCGCGAGGGCTTTGAGTTCCAGGTCGGCCGTCCCCGCGTTCTGTTTAAGAAGGACGAGAACGGCAACAAGATGGAGCCTGTCGAGCAGGCCGTCGTCGAGTGCCCGGACGAGTACTCGGGCAAGGTCGTTGAGGTCTTCGGTACCTCCGGTGGCATCATGACGAGCATGGACACCTCGGGCATCGTGACGCACCTCGAGTTTAAGATCCCGACCCGCGGCATCATGGGCCTTAAGAATCGCATCATGAACGTCACCCACGGCGAGGGCGTGTTCTACCACACCTTCCTGGAGTACGGTCCCTACGCCGGCGAGATCGGTAACCGTCAGAACGGCGCAATGATCTCCATGACCACCGAGAAGGCCGTTGCCTACGCTCTGGGCACGCTGCAGGAGCGCGGCCAGCTGTTCGTTGAGCCGGGCACCGAGTGCTACGAGGGCATGATCGTGGGCGAGCGCAGCAAGGCCGGCGACATGGTCGTCAACATCGCCCGTACCAAGAACCTGGGCAACCAGCGTTCCTCGACCTCCGATATCTCCGTCCAGCTGGTGCCGCCCCGCACCTTCTCGCTGGAGGAAGCGCTGGAGTACATCGCCGACGACGAGCTGGTCGAGATTACTCCCAAGAACATCCGCCTGCGCAAGCGTCTGCTCAACGCCACCGACCGCAAGAAGGCTGCCGTCCGCGCCGGCCAGGTCAACAAATAAGCGCTGGGGCTTATAACCGCCAATAAGAAAGGGCGTCGACCGCAATGGTCGGCGCCCTTTTTGGTGCAAGGGGACAGGTTACTTTGCACCACGGTGGAGGAGGTTATCCCCCGAGCGGCTTTCCAGCCAAAGTAAAGTTGTTTAAACATATACATAATTCCACAGGATATAACCGCTTTGATACAAAACCGTTAACAGATAAATATCAACTGGTATTACATTAAAAGACCTCTTTACCAGCGGTTTACATGACTGTTATCTATATTGTATTTTATGCATTGTGGCATAGACGAACCGTCTTAGAAGTTGCCCCCAATGGGTTCTTGCAATGCGCTAGGTAGGTTCTCGTAGATGTTGGGGCTTGTGTTCGATCCGACGATTCGCCGTATTCCACACTGTGTTGTAGGAATTAGGGGACAACTATGAACGCACACCGCTCACGGCCGCTGGGTATGGCTGCCCTGGTCTTTATTTTAATTAGCCTCACCGCCGCAGTTTTTCACAGTGCAGCCCCCGTGCGCGCCGAGGACGTGTCGACACCAACGCCGATTGTGATTGATGAGAATACGGCGGACGTTACGGTTGAGCTGTATACCATTGTCGAGAACCGTAAAGTGCCTTTGAGTAATACTACCGTGCTTTCGACCGACACGCTCTACGGTTCGTTTAGCGCGAACTTTAGGCCGGACCATAACCCGAGTGCGGCGCAAAATGTTGCGGAGTACTCTCTTCCGAGCAATGTTAAGTTATTGAAGGATGAAGGCGGGCCGCTTTATGACGGCTCGGGCAAAGAGGCTGGCACTTGGAAGTGCGAGAACAATAAGCTGATTTTCACTTTCGACCAAAACTGGATTAATTCGAATCCGTCCGAAGTTCATGTTGGTGTTGATTTTTCATTCAAACTGACAGACGAGAATGTTGGCTCCGGCGACACAACGAAAGTCAATTTTCCTGGAAAGGGCGAAATCGACATTGTGACAAAAGATGGCGATGTGACGGGAACGAAAACGGGACAGTTCTCTCAATCCGGCGGCGAGGGAAAAGTAACTTGGACTCTCAATCTCGAGGTCCAGTCCTATGCTCACAATGTCCAACTCACTGATGTGCTTGGTGGGAATTTTTTGTTTGTGCCTGGGTCGTTTAAGTTGAACGGCGAGACGCTCGAGCAACAGCCGAGCATTCAGGGGCAGACCGCGACTTTGAGCCTGGATAACTTGTCCAAAGGGACTCATACGATTACCTATGATTCGGTGATGAACCCGGATGTATCCGTGGGCAACAAAGTTTGGATTAACCAACTCGACGATTCAAAAAACAATGCCAGCTGGACATGGGGCGGAGACCGTAGAGGTGGATTGGAAAAGCCTGGTTTAGCAAATGATTTCCGCTATGACATGATCAACAAGAGCGATGGCACCGGAACGCCGTCCGATATCACCTGGACGGTCACGCTCAACAACGGTGATATCAAAACCGACATGAATGGCTATACATTTACCGACACGCTGGACGACAAGCAGACGTATACGGGTAATTACATCGTCTATAGGGGGCTCTACGGGGAAGACGAGATTGCCCGTGGCGATCTCGATAGCCCCACTGGTAAAACGTTTAGCTATTCGTTCTCAGGTCTATCTGATGCGGATAAGTACCAGCCCTATCGCATTGTTTATCACACCCAAATGAAAGAACAAGACTCATATGACACGGTGAGCAACAGTGCGAGTATCTCGCGCGACAATTCCGTTTCCGGCACGGACAGCGGCACGTTTACGCCGAAGTTGGTGGGGACGCAGATTAAAAAGAGACTTGTGAATGACTCTGATGCGGCGACAACAGGTCAGGCAACCTGGGAGCTTCGGATAGCACTGGGTTCCATTGTTAATGCAATGAATCCATCAGAGGTCAAGGTTTACGATACGTTTCAGACGGCCTGGAACCAAAATATCGGCCCAGACGTCGACAGCTATTCTATTAAAATCGGCGATGTCCCTTTGGAGAAGGGCGTCGATTGGTGGTTCGAAGGCGGCAGTGATTCAACGTCGTTTGGAACCAAGAAAAACTTCAACCTGTTCATTCGGATAAGCGATAGGGTGAAGAACGCGCTCAAAGATAACCCGGATGCGGTAATTACTTATAAGACAAAATCCGATGCGCTTCCTGGCTGGTACTCCAATTTTGCATCAGTGGAAGTAAGCGGTACTAAGTATTTCACGGAATATATCTATTACTATGTCGATGCAAACTCGACTCCTGGGGTCGAGAAGCCTTCGTCGAAGACTGCAGTTTCTTGGAAGGGGGATTTCGACTGGAGCAAAATCGACGGATCTAAGGAGAAGGGCGCGTGGATCGTTGACTGGACGGTTTATGCCAACAGAGGCAAGACGCCAAGCGGAGAGTGTTACGGCGCCGGCAAGCTTGATAACCAACCGCTGGACGTTGTGGACACACTACCGAGCGGTATGAGCTATGTGCCGGGGTCTGCTAAATACTCGCTGTTTCAGAATCCGTATGACCAGAAAGCGTATAACGGTACCGCCCAGCGAAAGAAGACCGTCGCCGACAGCCTACCCCTTGCGAACGTCAGTGATGACAAAGGCACCGTTACCTTCTCCATCCCCACGACGGCGCTCGGCAACTATGCTGGTTACGCCGAACTTACGTATCAGACGGCGGTCAAGCGCGGTGAGCTCGATACCTCTAAGAACGAGGTGAAGTTCATCAACTCAGCCAGTGCCGAGTCGGGGAACAAGAAGTTCGACTCCGGTAGTGGAACCGTCACCATTAAGAACAACGTACTGCAAAAGACCGGAGATCAGGTCGCTAGCAGCAACCGTATCAAGTACACCATCTTGGTTAACGAATCGGCAGTCAACCTTAAGAGCGACAGTGACTATCTCGAGCTCTTCGACATTATGGACGCGAAGTGCACGCTGGTGACGGATTCGGTCAATGTGTCCCAATACGATGGGACAGGCTGGAAGTTGCTTGGCTCTGACGAATGCCCCGTTTCCGCTAGGACCATTGAAGATGAAAACGGCGCGGCGTGCACAAAGATGACGCTCCGCGTGCCCGATAAGGAATATCTCAAAGTTGAGTATGAGGTCATTCCTGCGGGTAACGAAGGGGAAATGGTTTCTCTGAGCAACAAAGCGTCGCTTACGGGTGTCTACGACGGTGATACGGTCCATTCAAAAGACTGGGTTATTCAAAAGGTGTCCGGTTCGGCTGGTGGTAGCGGTTACGGCGTAACGATTACCAAGGTCGACGAGAGCGATATCACAAAAAAACTGCCCGGTGCTGAGTTCACGCTCTATGAGGTCAATATGGATAAGGCCTTGGATTCCGGCCTCGATTCTGCGAAAACGCGGATCCGGAGTGCTGAAACAGACGAAAAGGGCACGGTAAAGTTCGGCAATGCTACGCAAAAGATGGAAGCCTACAAGTTGTATTGCCTTGAGGAGACCAAGGCGCCGAGCGGATACAACGCTATCTCTAAACCGGTGTGGATTCTGCTCAAAGGCAACAATGAGGACAACTATCAGAAGGCCCTTGCTAAGGCAGAAGAGCTGAGGGCAAAGGGCGTCGACATTGACACCCCAACGGCGAGCACCGACATCACGGTCTGTGATGCGCCCTATAGCGGTCAAGCTACAATTTCTGCCACCAAGATGCTCAAAGGCTCGACCTTGCAAGAAAGCCAGTTCGGGTTTGTGCTCAAGGACAAGAAGACCGGTAGGGTTCTCCAAACCATCAGGAACGGTGCGGATGGTGATATTAACTTTGTCTTGGATTACACCAAGACGGGGATCTATGAGTACACCATCTCCGAGGTCATTCCCGAGGGTGCCGACGAGAACAACGTCAAGGACCACATCACCTACGACACGACCGTGCACAAGGTTAAGGTTGTTGTGACTAACGGCGAAGGGAAACTCAACACTGTCGTCACCTACGACGATACCGACACCCCGACCCCGCCGACTTTTACCAACAGGTACTCGACCACGCTTCCTGAGGCGGGCGGTGCTGGCTTGACTATGACGTATCTGGCCGGCGCTTCGATGCTGTGTTTTGCTGCGACATGGATGCATGCTCGTCGCCATCGCGATCAAGATCGAGGTGGTCGCCGTGAGTAAACTGCACCGCCGCTTGTTGACCGTCATGATGGTGGCCATGACGACTATCCTCGCTTTTGCAGCGTCGCCCGAGACGGCCCGTGCTGCCGATGCCGGAGCCATCACGATTGGCGGCGACGTCGCGACGCAATACGATGCATACCAGCTCTTTTCGGCAACTGTTACCGATAAAGCCGGCTCCGATCAAAAGGTCGCGACGGACTTGGCGTGGGCGAGCGATGCAGCTCGTCAGGCTGTCCTTCCCGTTCTTTATGATGCGGGGTTTGATAGCTCGGCATCGACGGCGCAAGAGGCTGCCGAGTGGCTGAATGCCGACGGACATATGTCGACCGCTCTGGCGGCAAGGCTCGCCTGTGCGATTTGCAATGCAGGTGCCGCTTCTGTTCCCCTTAACGCGGGCACGGCGGCCGAGCTGCCCTGTGGCTACTGGCTCATCGTCGCCGACGACGACGCCATCGCCCAGGGCGAGGCCGGCACCGCGCCGATCATGGCCCTGGTCGGCGGCAGCGCCGTCAGCGTCAAGCCCAAGGCCGCGACCCCCAAGGTGGCCAAGCACGTGCTGGAGGACGGCACCGCCGCCTGGCAGAAGGCCGCCGACGCCACGGTCGCCGACGACCTGTACTGGCGCCTCTCTGCCACGGTCCCGGCGGGGCTCACTGCCTACGACACCTATACGGTGTGGTTCGTCGACACCATGGGCGCGGGGCTCGACCCCTCCAAGGTGGCCGTGAGCATGCGCGTGTACGTGGCGGCGGGCGCGGACGGCGGCTTCGACGCCGTCGCATGTGAGGGCGGTAACGCCAACTCGACGCCGGCTAAAGGGTGGACGGACATTACTTCACATTGCAGGGTCTCGATCGAGGGCAATGCCTTCACCGTGCACACCGGCGACCTGATCGCCGCGCTCGGCGGGGCCGACGCCTTCGCCGCGGGCGCCCGAGTGGTCGCCGTGTACGACGCACCGTTGGGGGCCAACTGCAATCGAGGCGCTACCAAGGGCAACCCCAACGAGGTCTACCTGCGTTACCCGCGCTCTCCCCTCGCCGACCAGTCCGGCGACACCGGATTCACTCGCACGCCGAGCGATGACGCTGCGGCCTATACCTGGGGACTCAGTCTGATCAAGCGCTCAAGCGTAGACGATAAGCCGCTCGCGGGCGCCAAGCTGCGCATCATCGATGACCGCGGGCGCATCCTAACGACTGACGGCTCGTGGTCGATGGATGCCGGCGCGTGCGTCACCACGGGCGCGGGTGGCCATGTGGAATTGAGCGGTGTGGACGCGGGCGTCTACACCGTCGAAGAGGTCGCGGCTCCCAAGGGATACACCGCCTTTGAGGGCAAACGTACGGTGACGGTTACGGTCGAGGGCCTGGACGTTAAACAGGTGGCGGCCGCGAAGCCCAAGGTGACCGTATCGGTCGAAAGCCCCCTACGGGTTGATACAGCCGATGCCGGGACGGGTTCGATTGAACTGTCGGTGCTCAACGCCCCAAGTAAAGAAGCAAATCGAGGCTTTATGCCCTCGACGGGAGATAGAACGTTGGTGCTGGTGGCGGTTTTGGCTGTCATCGGAGTGGCGGCTATTTTTGTCGCGCTCGCCATCAAGCGGGGAGGAAGTCGCCGTGCAAAATAATTGCCCTCCTGCTCAGTGGCGTACTGCCTCCGTAGCGGGTGACGTGCAGGCCTACCGACCTGATGATCATTGGTTTTGAAAAAGTTACTAGAGAACCCTCCAAGAAAAGCGGGGCACCCGGTCGATGCGATCGGGTGCCCCGCTTCGCTTGTTGGTGCAAAGTAACCTGGCACCTTTGTGGTGGTTGGCGGCTAAGCGGTGGGGAGTCCTGGCGTGTTAGCCGGCTGCTGCGGCTTGAGGCGGGCGTTGCGCCAGATGATCTGGATGATGTAGCCGAGCATAAAGACGAAGGCCACGCCGCTGATGAAGCCGCCTACGAGGGGAAGCCCCGTGAGGGCGCCTGCGATTACGCCACCAACGGCTGCCATGGCGTAGCGGTTCTGGCTGTGTCCGACCATGCGGGCAATCGCGCACCCCGCAAAGGCACTCGACACCAACGCGATGCCGATAACGCCGCACAAGAGGGCTCCGGCAAGCGACAGACCAGCGATAGAGATAATCAGCAGTAGGACGGCGGGGACGATAGCAATCGTGCCCAGAAGACCGCTCACCCACAGGGGCATGGAGCGCTGGTGGAGCATGCCGGCGGCGCTGGCGGTCGCGCGCGGAAAGATGAGCTCGAGCAGCAGAGCGACAAAGCAGGTCGAGAGTGCCGCGGCGACGATACCGCCGATGACATCGTTAACGGTGGAAGTATCCTCGTTCTCGGTGCGGTCGATCTTGAGCGCGCCGACCTCGGCTCCCGCGGCGCGCTCGGGGTCTTCGGAGACGTGCGCGTTCACGGTGCCGGTGATGTGGGTGTTCTTGCCCAGGATGAGCTTGTCGGCCCAAACCTCGACATCGCCCTCGACGGTGCCATCGATGGTCACCGTATCGCCTGCCAGCGCTGCCGACTTGGCAGAGCCGCGCAGCGCAACCGTCTCGCCTATCGCGTAAAAACAGTTGGCGGTGCTGTCGGAATTGAGCACAACGTGCTGACCGACGACCGTGACGCTGCCATCAACCGTGGTCTTGGCGATATCGATAGTGCGTGCCGCCAAGCGGACGGCGCCGCCCACCGTGCAGTCGCGGATAGAGAGGGTATCGCCTGCTGCAATTATGTCGCGGCCGATGGACGCATCGTCCAAGTTGAGGGCCTGACCTGCCCAGTACAGGTCACCCTCGACGCCAGACGGATCGACGTCATTGTCGGTCGCAAGGACATTGCCTGCCGTGTCCGTGCCGGCGAACGACGCCGTGGGAAGTACGGTGAGCGCGAGCGCGATGAGCGCGAATGCCATAAGCAGGCAGCGACGCATCTTGTGTGACGGCGCCGTCGCGGTTTGATTGAAAGCCATGGTTGATCCTTTTGTTAGGTGTTCGGCATATACCTAACAGGGTACCCAACGCGGGGGCGCTCTAAAAGAACCTCTCGGTTGCATTTCGAAGGGTCGTGCCGTGCTGTCTACTTTTTACGGTGCAAGAAGCGCGCGATATCTTCTTCGGTGGGGCTTTTGATATCAAAGCGCAGCGAGAGCCAGCGCAGACCCATGGTCACGACAACGCATACGACCAGCGCGGCGACATTGCTCATGATGCCGCTCATAACGAGGCACACATAGCTTGTCGATCCGGCGATGGCGGCGATGGCATAAAAGTTAGTACGTTGGAAAATGCCCGGAACCACGCCCATAAAGCCGTCGCGCAACATGCCGCCGCCCACCGCGGTGAAAAAGCCCATCATGATGCACACCGCCGGCGCAAAGCCGTAGACCAGCGCCTTGTCTGCTCCAGTGGCGGCGTAGATGCCGACCGAGATGATGTCGAGCAGGGGAATGAGTTTTTCGGGTTTGTCGACGATTGCCGGGAAAATATAGATGATGGCTGCCGTGGCAATGGAAAGCGGGAGTGCCATCGGCTGGTTGAGGATGTAGACGTTGCCCACCTGCAACGTCATGTCGCGCAAGAGACCGCCGCCCAGACCGCAGACCACCGCGAGCGCGACCGCGCCCACCAGGTCGAGCTTGTGCTCGCGCGCAACCAGTACACCCGAGATCGATGCAGCGACGACGGCGAACATCTCGAGCCAAAACGGAATAGCGACCATGGCATCCGAGGCATGTGAGGTAACGGTTATAGCGGCGACGACGGGCAAGATGGAGTCCTTTGGATCGTGGGTTTAGACAATGCCCGTACATAGTACATGGTTGGCGGGCGTGGCGACCCTATTGCTCGGTAAACGGTCGGGACTGGGTGGGGGCGTAGGTACCAAACGTGTACATCAGCCTCCAAACATGTCAAAAAATGTCGGTTTTGGAGGGTGACGTACATGTTTGGGGGTCTGGGTTGATGCTGAACGCGATGGGGGCGTGGCTGAATAGGAGGGATGTCTAAATTTTGAGCAGCGCTCAAAATTTATCCGGTCGGCTTACGCCGACCGCGCTGCGCTAAAAACGCGCCACAGGCGCGTTTTCTTTACGCTCCGCGCCCTGGCGGGTTCGAATCCCTCCTCCTGCGCGTTATTGAAATGTGCCCGAAAAGAAAAAGCCCCATTGCTGGGGCTTATACCATCTAATGGCGGAGGAGGAGGGATTCGAACCCTCGTGACCTTATACAGGCCAAACGGTTTTCGAGACCGCCGCATTCAACCACTCTGCCACCCCTCCGCGTGGGGTAAAAACAAAGCAGGCTCGAAGGCCTGCTTTGGAATTAACTGGCGGAGAGTCAGGGATTTGAACCCTGGAGACGCTTTTGACGCCTACACGATTTCCAATCGTGCTCCTTCGGCCACTCGGACAACTCTCCGTTAAATGCGAAAGTTAGTATACACGAGGAATCGTAAGGTGCAAGCCGAAAACTTAGCATTTTTTGATCCACAGTGTCTCGCGCTGTGCCTAAAACGCGCGGCACATGCAGTCTGACCAGCAAAATCATGCTAAGCGAATTGCTCAAAAAAGGACTTTATAGACCACGAGCAAACGAATTCAAAATCTTTTGGCGATCAATTGGACCACTGGTATGCATTTTGCGACCACAGCCTTGTGCCCGTTGACCTGCGGCTTGGCTCAGCTTGTCCCCACGGCACCGTATCTTGTCCACAGATCCGTCAAGCTCTTGGTCGGCATTTGGTTGGAATGTGCATGAAACGTCGTGCGAGTATGGGCATATGTGGAGGTCATGAGGTTGTAGCTGCATATTCTTGCAGCCTAGGAGGTTGAAAGATATTATTACCAAGTCTTTTCCTGCTTCAGGCGCACCTTCACGACCTGAAGCCACATTTGCCCAGAGGAGGTGACAATATGAAGGCTTATGAACTGCTGTTCTTTGTTGACCCGTCGCTCGACCCCGAGACTCGTCTCGCTGTTATGAAGCGTATCGATACCACGATCGCTGAGGGCGCTGGCAAGGTCGACTCCGTTGACGAGTGGGGCAAGCGCAAGCTCGCCTACGAGATCAACGACCTCACCGATGGTGACTACACCCTCATCAACTTCCACGCAGATCCTACCCAGATCGCCGAGCTTGATCGCGTCCTGCGCATCACCGACGCTGTGGTCCGCCACATGATCGTCCGTCGCGACGACCAGGAGTAAGACTGTCGTTTTGGACTGGGCTTGTGCCCCAAGAGGAAGTAGTGAGTTATGAGCATCAATCGAGTGAACATCACCGGTAACCTCACCCGCGATCCCGAGCTGCGCGCCACCGCCGGCGGAACCCAGGTTCTGTCCTTTGGCGTCGCCGTGAACGATCGTCGCCGCAACGCGCAGACTGGCGAGTGGGAGGACTATCCCAACTTTGTCGACTGCACCATGTTCGGCACCCGCGCCGAGGCCGTGAGCCGTTTCCTGGCAAAGGGAAACAAGGTCGCGATCGAGGGCAAGCTGCGCTACAGCTCTTGGGAGCGCGACGGCCAGCGCCGGAGCAAGCTTGAGGTCATCGTCGATGAGATCGAGTTTATGAGCTCCCGTGGTGGCCAGGGTGGCTACGATCAGGGCGGTTACGCCCCCGCAGCTCCCGCGCCCGCAGCACGTCCTGCCGCACCGGTGGCAACGCCGCCCGCGGTCGACGTCTACGATGAGGACATCCCGTTCTAAGGGTTGTTCACCTATTTTTGAGTGAGAGGCGGCTTCGGTTCGCCGAAGTTGCCAAATGAAAGGTATTTTGACATGGCTAATGATTTTTCTGCACGTCAGCCGCGTCGTAAGTACTGCCAGTTCTGCAAGGAGAACACTGAGTTCATCGACTATAAAGACACTCAGCTTCTCCGTAAGTACATGACCGACCGTGGCAAGATCAAGCCCCGTCGCGTCACTGGCGCTTGCACGCAGCATCAGCATGACATCGCCAACGCCATCAAGCGCGCCCGCGAGATGGCTCTCCTGCCGTACACCGTCCCCGTGGTTTCCTCTCGTGGCAACCGCGACCGCGGCTAAGAAGGGAGACGCATCATGAAGGTTATTCTTCTCGATGAGATCAAGGGCAAGGGCGGCGAGGGTGACGTCGTAGAGGTCGCTCAGGGTTACGCTGAGAACTTCCTGTTCCCCAAGAAGCTCGCTGTTGCCGCCACCAAGGGCAACCTCAAGCAGCTTGACGAGCGTCGCAACAACATCGCCAAGCGCGAGGCCGTCCGTCTGGCTACCGCCAACGAGACCAAGGCCGCCTTCGAGGGCAAGACGGTCACCGTTGACGTCAAGGTCGGCGACGAGGGCATCCTCTTTGGCTCCGTTACCGCCGCTATGATTGCTGACGCCATCAAGGCTCAGCTCGGTATGGACATCGACCGCAAGCGCGTCGAGCTCGGTAAGCCCATCAAGGTTGCCGGTGCCCACACCGTTGCCATCTCGCTGTACCGCGAGATCAAGGCCGAGGTTGTCGTTCTCGTCGGCGTTACCGCCGAGGAGCTCGCTGCCGAGGCTGAGGTCGAGGAGGCCGCTGAGGTCGCCGAGGCCGAGACCGCCGAGGTCGAGACTGAGGCTGCTGCCGAGTAGCATTTGCTGCAACGCAACGATCTTGTTCTAAGAAGGGCGCTCTGGGAAACCAGGGCGCCCTTTTTGCTTTTTAGCGCGATGCGAGCGCCATAGAGGGCGTTGCGGTGAGGTCTATTCGTGGGACCGTTCATCCGTTTGGTTCGGTGATGATTGGCGGCGCGCGGCGCGTTTTGGGACCATGGCTGATACTATGGATGCTCGCAAGCGATATGAATGAGGATGCTCATGGCATATGACGATAGGGAGACCGGGCTGACGGTTGAGGACCGCGGCTCAAAGTTGGGTCTTCCCCAAAACCAAGATGCAGAGGCCAATGTACTGGCCGCTATGCTGCTATCGCCCGAGGTGGTCGAAGAGGCCCAGGTCGAGCTGCAGCCCGATGACTTCTACCGGCCCATTCATAAGACCATCTATACCGCGATGGTCGATATGTACAACAGCCGCATTCCCATCGACTCCATCTCGCTGATCGATTACCTGCGAAGCATCAACAAGCTCGATGCCGTGGGCGGCGAAGCGTACATTTTGGAGTTGATGGGTCAGACCCTGTCGCTCGTCAACTGGCAGCATCATGCCGCCATCGTTCGCCGCGATTCGATGCTGCGCGAGCTGATCGGCGCCACCAACGAGATCAACGCGCTGGCATATAACGCCCCCACCGACACCAAAGAGGTCGTGGAGCTGGCCGAGAGCAAGCTGCTCAAGGTCACGGCACGCGAGGTCAAGTCGAGCTACAAGACGCTGACCGAGTTTATGGTCGAGGCCTATAACGAGGCCGAGGAAGTGTGCCAGGCCGGTGGCCAGGCTGCGGGCGTGCCCACGGGCTTCCCGTCGCTCGACCGCATGCTCATGGGTTTTCGCGAAGGCCAGCTCATCATCATCGGTGCCCGTCCTGCCGTGGGTAAGACGTCGTTCGCTCTAAACCTGGCGCTCAACGCTGCCGCTGCTGGTTATACCGTCGGCTTTTTCTCGCTGGAGATGTCGGGCAAGGAAATTGCCCAGCGTCTGATTTGCGCCTACGCCATGATCTCGATCAGTGACTTCCGCATGGGCCGCATTAGCCCCGAGCAGTGGGCCAATATCAACGAGGCCACGCAGACCTTGTCCAAGCTCGATATTCTGATTGACGATACGCCCGGCACCACAGTGACCGAGATTCGCGCCAAGAGCCGCCGCATGCTCCATAACAAGGAGAAGGCCATCATCATCCTGGACTACCTGCAGCTGGTGAGTCCTCCGCCGGGACGCCGCTCCGAGAGCCGTACCGTCGAGGTCTCGGAGATGTCGCGTGGTTTGAAGATCATGGCCAAGGAGCTCAAGATCCCGCTCATCGCGCTGTCGCAGCTCTCGCGTCAGGTCGAATCCCGTACCGGCAAGCGCCCGCAGCTTTCCGACCTTCGTGAATCGGGCTCCATCGAGCAGGACGCCGATATCGTTATGTTCTTGGACCGCTCCGCCGACGAGGCCGAGGCCTCGCGCGACGATCGACCCGACGAGGGCGTTACGCGTATCGTCGTGGCCAAGAACCGTTCGGGCCCGATCGGCGACGTCGACCTGATGTTCCTGCCGGCATCCACCAAGTTCTATGAGCTTGATGGGGCACATGCCGAGGAGTAGGACAGGCGCCCGTTGCACGGGTATACTGGGAATGTTTTGTGCTTCTGCGTGCCGGCGTGGCGCGTAGACAGGCCATGAATGTAAGGAGTAAACATGCCGTCAACCGTTTTGGTCGGTGCCCAGTGGGGCGATGAGGGCAAGGGTAAGATTTGCGACCTGGTCGCCGGCGACTTCGATGCCGTCGTGCGCTACTCGGGCGGCAACAACGCCGGTCACACCATCGTCGTCAACGGCAAGAAGTACGGCCTGCACCAGGTGCCCTCCGGCATCATGTATTCCGACCACGTGTCGGTGATCGGTAACGGCTGCGTCGTCAACCCCAAGGTTGTCCTTGAGGAGATCGACATGTTCGAGGCCGACGGCATCACCACCAAGAACCTCAAGATTAGCGGCAACGCGCATGTCATCATGCCGTACCACATCGATCTGGATGGCGCCTTTGAGCAGAAGCTCGGCAAGAAGAACATCGGTACCACCAAGCGCGGTATCGGTCCGTGCTATCAGGACAAGATGGCCCGCATTGGTCTGCGCATGCAGGACATGCTGGACGAGACGCTGTTCCGCGACAAGCTGGAGACCGCCCTCGCCCGCGTGAACCCCGAGCTCGAGCTCATCTACAACCTGCCCACCTACACCGTGGACCAGATTTGCGACGAGTACCTGCCGATGGCCGAGCGCCTGCGTCCCTACATCACCGAGACGAGCCTGCTGCTCAACAACATGATTGACGAGGGCAAGGACCTGCTGTTTGAGGGCGCCCAGGCGACGCTGCTCGACATCGACCACGGTACCTATCCGTACGTGACGTCTTCCAACTGCACCGCCGGCGGCGCCATCACCGGCTCCGGCGTCGGTATGAAGAACGTCGACCGCGTGCTGGGCGTCATGAAGGCCTATATCACCCGCGTCGGTTCGGGCCCCATGCCCACCGAGCTTTCCTATGAGTCCGAGGCCGGCCACACGCTGACCGAGGAGGGCTACGAGTACGGCGTGACCACCGGTCGCCGTCGTCGCTGCGGCTGGTTTGACGGCCCCATCGCCAACTACGCCTCGCGCGTCAACGGCCTCACCGATATCGCCATGACCAAGCTCGACGTGCTTTCGGCCTTCGACACCATCAAGGTGTGCGTGGCCTACGACGTCGATGGCGAGCGCTACACCAGCGTGCCCGAGCACCAGGTGCGCTTTGAGCATGCCAAGCCCATCTACGAGGAGCTCCCTGGCTGGAAGTGCGATATCACCGGTTGCCGCAGCTTTGACGAGCTGCCGCAGGAGGCTCAGGATTACGTGGCGTTTATCGAGGATCTGGCACACACCCGCGTGACGTTCATTGGCGTTGGCGCCGGTCGCGAGCAGATCATCAACCGATTCTGGAAGTAATCGGGACTATTTGGTTATTGCGATATACCCCTTTGCAGCCCGGACGGGCGGCCGAGGGGTATATTTGCTTGCAAAGGGCTCGCGCGGAGCGGGCCGTTCATCCATAGAGGAGGCACCCTTGAAGGCGGACACTCAAACCATCGACATCCTGTTGTTGGGCAGCGGCGGCCGTGAGCATGCTTTGGCAGCTAAGCTCGCAGCATCACCGCGCGCCGGCAAGCTCTACATTGCGCCGGGTAACGGCGGCACCGCGAGCTGCGGCGAGAACGCTGTTCTCGACGACTGCGATCCTGCGGCCGTGGCGGCGTTTGCGCAGAGCCACGGATGCGGACTCGTGGTAATTGGCCCCGAGGCTCCGCTTGTGGCGGGCGTGGCCGACGCCGTGCGCGCGGCGGGTATTCCCTGCTTTGGCCCGGGTGCCGAGGGTGCCCAGATGGAGGGCTCCAAGCTGTTCTCCAAGCAGCTCATGGAGCGTGCGGGCATTCCGACGGCAGCCTATGGTTCGTTTACCGACGAGGCTTCGGCTCTCGCCTACGTGCGCGAGCAGGGTGCCCCGCTGGTCGTGAAGGCTGACGGCCTTGCCGCCGGCAAGGGCGTTATCGTGGCGACCGAACTTGAGCAGGCCGAGGAAGCCGTGCACGAGTGCTTTGGCGGCACCTTTGGCGATGCCGGCAACACCGTGGTCATCGAGGAGATGCTGACCGGCCCCGAGTGCTCGCTGTTGGCCTTTACCGACGGCAAGACCGTGCGCCCCATGGCCACCTCGCAGGACCACAAGCGCGCGCTCGAGGGCGACAAGGGCCCCAACACCGGCGGCATGGGCGTCTACAGCCCGGTGCCCATCGTGACTGACGAAGAGCACGCCACCATGGTGGCGGTCATGGAGCAGACCGTGGCCGAGCTCGCTGCCGAGGGTATCGACTACCGCGGCTGCCTGTACGGCGGCTTTATGCTCACGCCTGCCGGCCCCAAGGTGCTGGAGTTCAATGCCCGCTTTGGCGACCCCGAGACGCAGGTCGTGCTGCCGCGCCTTAAGAACGACCTGGTTGAGGTCATGCTGGCTTGTGCCAACTGCGAGCTCGACCAGATTGAACTCGACTGGCGCGACGAGTGGGCCGTGGCCGTTGTCCTGACGAGCGCGGGCTACCCCGGCAGCTACGAGAAAGGCAAGGTCATCACCGGTATTGAGGATGCCGAGGCCATGGAGAACGTGATCGTGTACCACGCGGGCACTGCTGTGGTGGACGGCCAGCTCGTGACCAATGGTGGCCGCGTGCTTGCCGTGACCGCTCTGGGCGACACGTTCGAGAACGCTCGCAACCTTGCCTACGAGGCCTGCGAGAAGATTGATTTTGAGGGCAAGACCCTGCGTCACGACATCGGCCTGCGCGCGCTGCGCGGTCGCGACGCCTGGGATGCCTAAAGTCCGAGAGGAATGAGACGGATGGACGAGAAGAACGAAGAGCTCGTGGACGCGCAGATCGTCGAAGAGGACAGCCGCTTGTATGGGCACGCCGAGGGCGAGCCTGGTGGCGAGGTCGCTGACGAGCCGGCGCTGGTGCTGGGCGATGACGACCCGCACGATGCCGAGCTGCACGAGAAGATTCTTTCGGAGGAGTGCGCCTGGAAGGGTAAGATCCTCGACGTCCACCGTCTTGAGGTTGAGCTGCCCAACGGCCACCGCAGCGCCCGCGATATCGTTCGCCATCCGGGTGCGGCGGCCGTTGTGGCACTGACCGAGAGCGGCAAGATCGTACTGGTGCGTCAGTACCGCACCGCCATCGACCGCGTGACGGTCGAGATTCCCGCCGGCAAGCTCGATCCAGGCGAGGACCCGCTCGATTGTGCCAAGCGCGAACTGCATGAGGAGACGGGCTTTAGGGCTGGTCGTATTCGCTTTTTGACGTCGATTGTCACGTCCTGCGGTTTTTGCGATGAGATCATCCACATCTACTTGGCTACCAAGCTCGAGTTTGATGCGCCCAACCCCGATGATGACGAGTTTGTCAACGTGGACCTGGTGCCGCTGCACGAGCTGATCGACGCCGTGCTCGACGGCAAGATCGAAGACGCCAAGACCGTCGTGGGCGCCTTGGCCTGCGATAGCATCGCGCATCGCCTTGGGGGCACGGAGCTCTAGGTTACGCGGTTTTGCCAAACCGCGTAACGAGTCGACGCTGCAAACGCCCCTAAGCGGCAATCTGCCTTTCAATCGTCGCTCGCGTACCGAAGTACGCGTCGCTCCTCTTTCAAGGCACCTTGCTCGCTTGGGGACGTTTTCGCTGACGTTGCTAGAACATCGGCGTTATGTTTGTTGGGACGCTTTGTTTTCAGCCCGACCGGCTCAACCGGATTTATCACGCTATTTATTTCTCTTCGAGGACTGCATGTTTAAGAGGTTTCTTTCGTACTACAAGCCCCAGATGGGGCTTTTTGTTGCTGATACTGTTTGTGCTCTGGTGCTTGCCGCCATTGACCTGGCGTTCCCCATTATCCTGCGCAATTTGACCGGTGGGCTGTTTACTCAGGGTCAGGCTGCCATTATGCAGGCGCTCGGCATAATCGCGGTGGGTTTGGTGCTGATGTATGCCGTCCGCTGCGCCTGCCGCTACTTTGTGAGCTATTGGGGTCACGTGATGGGCGCGCGCATGGAGTCCAAAATGCGCGAGGACCTGTTCGACCAGTATGAGCGCTTTAGCTTTGCGTACTTCGACCGCAACAGCTCGGGCGACATGATGAGCCGCGTGGTCAACGACCTGTTCGATATCTGCGAGGCGGCGCACCACGTGCCCGAGTGGATCATCATCTGCGGCATCGAGATTATCGGTTCGTTTGTGATCCTCTTTACCATCGCCCCGGTGCTGGCGCTTGCCATGGCTGTGGTGACGGCGGCGTTTGCGGTCATCATGTTTTGGCAGAACATGCGCATGCGTGAGGTCTTTAGCGACAACCGCAAGAAGATCAGCGGCATCAATGCGCAGCTGCAGGATTCGCTGGCGGGCATGCGCGTGGTCAAGAGCTTTGCCAACGAGGAGACCGAGCGTGTCAAGTTCCGTGCCTCTAACGATCGCTATCTTTCGTCCAAGGAGAACATGTATCACGCCATGGGCGTCTATACCGCGACGTATGGCCTGCTCTCGGGTGTGCTCTATGTGATCGTAGTGCTGCTGGGCGGATGGCTGGTCGCCCAGGGACAGCTACAGGCGGTCGATATGGCGACCTTCGCACTCTATATTTCGCTGTTCTGCACACCGCTCGAGACGCTCGTCAATTCGGCCGAAACGTATCAGAAGGCTATCGCCGGCTTTAAACGTATGGACGAGGTGCTCTCGACCGCGCCGGATATCCAGGACAAGCCGGGCGCTACGGATCTGCAGGTGACTGCCGGCGCCGTGGAGTATCACGACGTGTGCTTTAACTACGAGGATGTTGAGCTGGGCGAGGGCGATGCCGACGAGCGTCCCGTTATCGACCATATGGACCTGTCCATCAAGCCCGGGCAGACCATCGCTTTGGTTGGCCCTTCGGGCGGTGGCAAGTCCACGACCTGTTCGCTGCTGCCGCGCTTTTATGACGTGGCTGCCGGATCCATTAGCATCGACGGCCAGGACGTGCGTGATGTGACGCAGCAGAGCCTGCGTCGCGCCATCGGCCTGGTGCAGCAGGATGTCTATCTATTTGACGGTACGATTGGCGAGAACATCGCCTACGGCAAGCCGGGCGCTACGGCAGAAGAGATCGCCGAGGCCGCCCGTCGCGCCAACATCGATGCCTTTATCGAGTCGCTTCCGCAGGGCTACGACACCGTGGTGGGCGAGCGCGGCAGCCGTCTTTCGGGCGGACAGAAGCAGCGCGTTGCCATCGCGCGCGTGTTTCTCAAGAACCCCAAGATCCTTATTTTGGATGAGGCGACGAGTGCTTTGGATAACGAGAGCGAGGAGGCGGTGCAGGAGTCGCTCGAAGAGCTGGCACGCGGCCGCACCACGATTATCATCGCCCACCGTCTTTCGACCATTAAGCATGCCGATGAGATTGCGACCGTTGAGCATGGTCGCGTTGTGGAGCGTGGCACGCACGAGGAGCTTCTCGCCCGTGGCGGCACCTATGCCCGTTACTATCGAATGCAGTTCGAAGGTGCGCGTGCGCACGAGCTCGACTGATTGATATGACAGGAAGTTTATGGCTGACAAGAACCCTTTGACTCCGGAAGAAGTGACGGAGTTATTCTCCGAAATCGATGCATCCGGCGTCTTGGATCCTACGCTTGCCAAAAAGCGTACCGAGCGCATGCGCGAGAAAGAGGCCGCCGTCAAGCGCGGTGACAAAGCGGCGCTAGCGCAGCTGCGCAGCGAGGACCGCGCGAGCCAGGCAAAACATATCGACCCGCTGTCCGAGGACGATCCTTCGGGCTCGCAGGTGAGCCATACCATTACGAAGACCGCGATGGCCGTGGTCATCGGTATTTTGGTGCTGATCGTGGGCATGCAGATTGGCTACGGCGTGATGCGTCGTCTGAACACCGCCAACCTGTCCGAGAGCGTTTCGGTCGATACCGTTTCGACCGCGCTGAAGGGCGGCCTTGAGTGGGGCAATGGCTTTACGCAGTTCCCGCTCGATTTTACCGTCGATGAAGCCGATGAACGCACGGGCACGGTCGAGGTGACGGTGTTGGACACATCGTCTGCCAACGAGCTCGAGCTGCTGTCCAACGGGCAGATTCAGGCCGCGGCGCTTGCGACCAACGCGTTGCTCAACGATAAGATCGACCGCGTGGTGTATAACGTTCACGCCTATATCGACGAGAATAGCAACATTCAGCACGATTCCTTCTTTGGCATGTTCCCCGCGCGCGGCCACCAGAGCGCCATTTTGACGTTCGTGTGGACCAAGAGCTCATCCAACGCCACGAGTATCGACTGGAAGATGCGCATCGTGAGTATGGATGACACCATCGCCGAGCGCATTCAGAAGCAGGTGAACTCGGTGTCGTCGTTGATTGAGGACCCGGTGGTGAGCCAGACCAAGATTGACGAGGAAAAGGCCGAACGTGACCTGGAGCATCGTCTGCATGGCCGCGAGATTTTCCGCGGCGGCAAGCCCGATCGCACACCGTCCAAACTGCTGGAGCAGGATAAGAAAAAGTAAGGCGTCATCATCCCGCGTGAGCCACAAGCCCCGCGGGATGATTTTTAATCCTCGTCCTAGAAAAATCATTATGCATAGAAAGTCATAATTATCATTTCGTAAACATTTCGATGAAATTAACGCCATGAGGCATGCTTACGGTTACAATACCGCGAGGCCTAACTACACACCTTTAAGCCGGTCCTGTGAGACCGGGAAGGAGAACTATGGCGAACAACCATACCGCGGGCGCTGCCGCCCGCACCTTTGCGCCCAGCGAGCTTTGCCAGCGTATGCTGGCCAAAACCAGCAAGGGCACCTGTGGTCCCTGCATCCTGTATCTTGAGGATGGGACCATTTTTTATGGACGTGCATGCGGCGCCGAGGGCACCGCGACCGGCGAAGTCTGCTTCAACACCTCGCTTGAGGGCTACTTTGAGGTCATGACCGACCCGAGTTATGCCGGCCAAATCGTAACCATGACCTATCCGCAGATCGGCAATTACGGTATCGACGAGACCGACGTCCAGTCGGCCTTCCCCGGCGACGCCGTGCGCCCTGCGAGCGCTCCGGCTATGCGCGGCATGATCGTTCGCGACATGTGCGCCACGCCTTCTAACTGGCGCTCGGCCGTCAGCGTGCCGGAGTACCTGCGCGCTCACGGCATCGTCGCTATCGAGGGTGTCGATACCCGCGCCCTGGTGCGCCATCTGCGCGATAATGGTTCCAAGATGGGCATTATCTCGACCGAGGTCTTCGACGTCGACGAGCTTGCCGAGCGTCTGGCCGCTGCGCCCACGCTGGTAGGCGAGAACCTGGTCAAGACCGTAAGTTGCCCCGTACCTCACGAGTTTGTGGCCGCCGACCTGCCTGCCACGCATGACTTTGCGCTTACGGCTGCCGCTTCTGCCCGTCACAAAGTGGTCGCCTACGACTGCGGTGTGAAGCGCGGCATTCTGGAGGGTCTGGTCCGCGCCGGCTGCGACCTTACCGTCGTGCCGTGGGACACGCCTGCGAGTGAGGTGCTCGACATGAATCCCGACGGCGTCTTTTTGTCCAATGGCCCCGGCGACCCCGACGCTGTGGTGGAGACCTACGAGCAGGTGCAGCAGCTGATCGGCAAGGTGCCGGTCTTCGGTATTTGTCTTGGTCACCAGATGATCAGCCTGGCCTGCGGCGCCCAGATGGAAAAGCTTAAGTTCGGTCACCGCGGTGGCAACCAGCCGGTCATGAACCTGGTGAGCCGCCGCGTGGAGATCACCGCGCAAAACCACGGCTTTGGCCTGCTGTTCCCCAGTCTGGGCAAGCTTGTCCCCGAGCTTTCGGGCGGCGAGACCGAGCATGCGGCCGATGGAGATCTGCGCGTCTGGGTGCGCCGCGGAATCGCGCCGGTCGTGATGAACGAGCGCTTTGGTCGCATTCGCCTGACGCATGTGAACCTCAACGACGGCACCGCCGAGGGCATCCAGCTGCTCGACGCCCCGTGCTTCTCGGTCCAGTACCACCCCGAGGCCTCGCCTGGCCCCACCGATGCCCACTATCTCTTTACCGCCTTTACGCGACTCATGGACGGCGAGGAGAACTACCTGGACATCGATACCGCGAAGGACCGCCTTGCCGGCTGGAACTTTGCTGAGTCCGAGACCGCTGAGACCGAGGAGAACTAACATGCCGAAACGTACTGACATCAAGCGTATCCTCGTCATTGGTTCGGGCCCCATCGTCATCGGCCAGGCCTGCGAGTTCGACTATTCCGGCGCCCAGGCCTGCAAGGTGCTCAAGGAGGATGGCTTTGAGGTCATCCTGGTCAACTCCAACCCGGCGACCATCATGACCGACCCGGGCTTGGCCGACCGCACCTATGTCGAGCCCATCACCGCCGAGTTTATCGAGCGCGTAATCAAGAAAGAGCACCCGGACGCGCTGCTGCCCACGCTGGGCGGCCAGACCGGTCTGAACGCCGCCGTCGAACTGGCAAAGGACGGCACGCTCGACAAGTACGGCGTCGAGATGATCGGCTGCGACCTTGCCGCCATCGAGCGCGGCGAGGACCGCAAGCTCTTTAACGAGGCCATGGCCGAGATCGGCCTGGAGGTCGCGCGCTCGGGCTATGCCTACAGCGTGGCAGACGCCGAGGCCATCGCCGAGCGCGTGGGATATCCCTGCGTGCTGCGTCCGAGCTTTACCCTCGGCGGCGCCGGTGGTGGCATCGCGCATACTCACGAGGAGCTCGTCTCCATCGTGAGCCAGGGCCTGGAGCTCTCACCTGCCCACGAGGTGCTGGTCGAGGAGTCCATCGAGGGCTGGAAAGAGTATGAGATGGAGGTCATGCGTGACCACGCCGGCAACGGCATCATCGTGTGCTCCATCGAGAACCTCGACCCCATGGGTGTGCATACCGGCGACTCCATCACCGTGGCGCCGGCGCAAACCCTCTCCGACCTGGAGTATCAGCGCATGCGCGTGGCCTCGCTCGCCATTCTGGAGAAGATCGGCGTCGAGACCGGTGGCTCCAACGTGCAGTTTGCCGTGAACCCCAGCACCGGTCGCTTGATCGTCATCGAGATGAACCCGCGCGTGAGCCGCTCGTCCGCACTGGCCTCCAAGGCAACGGGTTTCCCCATCGCCAAGGCCGCCGCGCGCCTGGCTGTGGGCTACACGCTCGACGAAATCGTAAACGACATTACCAAGGCAACGCCCGCCTGCTTTGAGCCCACGATTGACTACTGTGTGGTCAAGGTGCCGCGCTTTGCCTTCGAGAAGTTCAAGGGTACCGACCCCACGCTCACCACGCGCATGAAGGCAGTGGGCGAGATCATGGCGATCGGCCGCACCTTTGAGGAGGCCTTTGGCAAGGCTATGCGCTCGCTGGAGGATGGCCACCAGGGCATTTGCGCCGGTGGCAAGGAAGGTGCCGATAAGCTGAGCGACGATGAGCTTGCTCAGGCCGTGGCAACCCCGAGCGAGCATCGCATCTTCTTTGTGGTCGAGGCCCTGCGCCGTGGCTGGAACATCGTTCGCATCCATGCCATCTGCGGTATCGATCCGTGGTACCTCAACCGTATCAACGATATGGTGCAGGTCCAGGAGAGCATCCGCGGCCTGCGTGTGGAGGATATCGACGCCGACGCGATGCGCCTGCTCAAGCAGTACGGTACGAGCGACGCCGAGATCGCCGCGCTGACCGGCTCGGACGAGCGCTTTGTGCGCGCCTATCGCAAGGGCCTTGGCGTGGTTCCCAGCATGAAGACGGTCGATACCTGCGCTGCGGAGTTTTCGAGCGCCACGGAGTACCACTACAAGACGTACGAGAACATCTACCGCACGAGCCCGGGTGCCAAGAAGTGCGTAGCTCCCGACGAGACCACGCCGGCGGACAAGCCCAAGGCGATGATCTTGGGCGCCGGCCCCAACCGCATCGGCCAGGGTATCGAGTTCGACTACTGCTGCGTGCATGCGAGCTATGCGCTGGCGGCCCGCGGCTTTGAGACCATCATGGTCAACTGCAATCCCGAGACCGTTTCGACCGACTACGACACGTCCGACCGCCTTTACTTTGAGCCGCTCACCTACGAGGACGTCATGGACGTTATCGACGTTGAGCGTCCCGATGGCGTCGTGGTGACGCTCGGCGGCCAGACCCCGCTTAAGCTGGCGCGCATGCTCGAGGAGAGCGGCGTGAACATCATGGGCACCAAGCCCGATGCCATCGACTTTGCCGAGGACCGCGAGCGCTTTGCCGCCCTGCTCGACAAGCTGGGCATCATGTACCCGCCGGCGGGCCAGGCCACCTCGTTTGAGGAGGCCGAGGCCGTGGCCGCGCACATCGGCTACCCACTGCTGGTGCGTCCGAGCTACGTGCTGGGCGGCCGCGGCATGATGATCGCCTACGATGCCGAGCATCTGCGCGATTACATGGCCGAGGCTGCGCGCATTAGCCCCGACTACCCGGTGTACCTCGATCGCTTCCTGGAGGGTGCGATCGAGTCCGATGTCGACGCCCTGTGCGATGGCGAAGAGGTCTACATCGGCGGCATTCTGGAGCATATCGAGGAGGCCGGTATTCACTCCGGCGACTCTGCGACCTGCATTCCGCCGTTCAGCTTTAGTGAGAGCCTGCAGGCGAAGCTCCGCGAGACCACGCGCCGCATCGCGATGGCGCTGGGAGTCCGCGGCCTGGTTAACGTGCAGTATGCCATCAAGGGCGAGACCGTTTACGTGATCGAGGCCAACCCGCGAGCCAGCCGTACCGTGCCGTTCATCTCCAAGGCCACCGGCGTGCCGCTGGCCAAGTGCGCGGCGCGTATCATGGCGGGCGATTCTATCGCCAGCCTGGGCCTGCCGAGCGACGAGCGTCAGCTGGACTGGTTCTGCATGAAGGAAGCCGTTATGCCCTGGGGTCGTTTCCCCGGTGCTGACGTTATCCTGGGGCCCGAGATGAAGTCGACGGGCGAGGTCATGGGTATCGCCAAGAGCTATCCCGAGGCATATGCCAAGACGCAGCTGGCGATTGACTACAAGCTGCCCGATCCGAGCTGCGGCAAGGTGTTCATCAGCGTGTGCGACCGCGACAAGCGTCATATCCTTTCGGTCGCTCGTATCCTGCGCTACCTGGGCTTTGATATCTGCTCCACCGAGGGTACGGCGCGCGTGCTGCGCGGCGGCAACGTGACGTGCGAGGTCGTGGAAAAGATCAGCGGCCCGCACGACGGTGAGCGCCCCAACATCGGCGACCTCATCGCCGATGGCAAGATTGCGGTGATCGTCAATACACCGTATGGCCCCGGTTCTCGTGGCGACGGCTATCTGTTGCGTACCGAGGCGGTGCGCCGCGGCGTGACCTGCGTGACGGCGATGTCTGCCGCCAACACGTACGTGAGTGCCATCGAGGCCGTGCGCGAGGACCAGCAGGGTCACGGCAGCGCCAACGACATGGGCATGGACGTCATCGCCCTGCAGGACCTGCCGCAGTACACGGTGTAGTTGACCTGGCCGGCCGGGGCGGGAGGGGCCGAGATTTCCCCCTTTCGCTCCGGCTGCAAGCAGAGTCGCTCAGGAGGAAACTCGGCCCC
>OLQI01000149.1_pt1 | contig 74190 bp, 69 predicted proteins | sample 1672171 | NCBI WGS metagenome assembly OLQI01 (sample SAMEA3136655, study PRJEB25190) | human gut metagenome
TACATAAAAATAGTGTTGATGGATTTTATCCATCGACGCTAAATATCATAGGCCCAAAAAATTATGACTAACAGGAAATTCCCAAAGTCCTAAATCAATTTATCCGTTTTATACTCACTATATGTTATAACTTGAGTATAAAACGGACTTTTAGATTGAGGTGAAACCAATGGGCCAACGAGAAGAAATCATTGCGTACTTGAATAAGAATGGTGGTCAAATTACGTCTAAAACTGCTAATTCAATGGGTATCTCACCTAGGGTGTTACGCAGCATGTATGCTCATGGACAGCTAGAAAGATTAGCACCGGGTGTTTATATTGATCCACTTGAGTTTGGCGACGATATTGCTGCACTACAGTATAGCCTTTCGAAAGGTATCTTTTTCAAAGACACAGCACTTTTCCTTTATGGAATGATTGATCGAACGCCAAGTACCTACGAAATGAACTTTCCGTTGCCATACGCGTATAGTACTAAAAACGATGCACCAATCAAGATTTATCGGCAACAAAAGGAGCTTTATGAAATTGGTATAACAACAACTAAAACTCCTGGTGGACATCTAGTTAAGGTTTACGATGTTGAGCGTACCTTGTGTGATATCCTGCGAACGCGAGATAGGTCTGATGCTGAGACAATTAAACAAGCAATGAATAGTTATATCCATCGGAAAGGAAAAAATCTCCGCCAATTAATGACGTACGCAAGAATATTTAAAGTAGAAGAAGAGATTAGAGCGTATATGGAGGTCCTACTGTGAAACTTGAATTTACTGACCAGAAGCAGTTTCTGGCTAGAATCAGAAAGTTGGCAAAGGAAAGAAAAATCACACCACAGATTATGTTGCAGGAGATTATTTAGATGATCTGATTGAATTTCACCTTCTTTAGAAATAGCGTCCATAAAATTTGTATCCTAATAATTTTAAAAATAGTACCTACAGTCATTGAGAGTTAAAAACTTATTTATTTGTACCAAACCGCAGTTGATTAATCTCATAAACTGAGAGGGTATCTGTTCTCATATGGGCGTAAACCAGAACCAACAAAGACACGATGTACAAAAAGACTGCCCTCGAAGTTATATCTGCGAAGGCAGTTTTTTTCATATCATGATTATGAGAGTAGATCAGAGCGGCACCCTCAGATAGCTTTTTACGATTAGAACACACGTTCTTTTTAGACCTGAATAAAAGCCCAGTTAAGGGCTGATATTACTAACTGATTGCAGATCAGACTACGCTTGTGGTTGGCTAAAATGCTTTAATGAAGCTAAGTATAAAGATCCACCAATAATTGCGAGAATTCCGCCAATCCAACCCAAGAATGGAATAAGCGCGATTGCGCCGCCGACAATTAGTAAAACGCCTGATGCAGTACCGACACGCTTATCACCTTTATAATAAATTAATGCAATAATTCCTAATGCTAAAATAGCAATTTTCAAAATGTTTAGGAAAGCGGCCGCACCTGATGTATTAGATACTGATCCAGTGGCAGCATCGCTAACAATGCCACCAGCAATAAACCAGCCCCCGAATAATAAAATAATGCCGCCGACTAGCCCTACAATCCCGTTAGTAAGTGCTAAATTTTTTGACTTCATGTTGAAGTTCCTCCCTTTATTAACAGCTTTTCGTGTCGATCAGTTTATTGGACATAAGTTGTTGAAGCCTACCCAAACCATTAATCCCCGTATTGATAGGCTTATTTTTCGTATAAATAAACAAAGGTGACCAATATTCTAGCCGATAAATAAGCTTTCCATAAGCGTGTCCGTAGTAACTTGGTTCGAACATTAAGATACTTCATCATAAGGGGCGTTAGTCGCGTTTAGCCCTATTCCCAGAAGATGACGGCCATTGCTACTCGTACTTGTTGGCGTTCTTCTTCCGTAAGTGCTTCGCCTCCGTATGTCATCGAATCCACATGAGCTGTGAGAAAGTCTTTTAAGTCAGTGGTATCTTTTCTAGCAATCCATTTAGATGCGCTATCTTCACCCAGCAGGTAGTCGGTTGTCACATCATATAGATCTGCAATCTGTTTAAGCATGTTCAAATCTGGCTCATTCGTGCCATATTCATAGTTGGCATATCGCTGCATACTGCTCAACCCTAATTTCCTGGCCACCTCAGTTTTTGACCAATTCCGACTGTCACGAAGGTTAATTAGTCTTCGAATGAAGTTGTTTTGTGTTTTTGCTGGCATGTTATAGTCTCCCAATGAACGTATTGTATAATATTTAAACGTAAAATTTATATTTTTAAATAAAAAATTTAAGAAATAACTTATTTAAATAAACTATTTAATATAAAAACATGATTTATCGATATAAATTAATTGCTTGTTAATTATAATGCATTCAGTTTGTTAGAGCGAATTCGTGGTTAAACGTAAAGGTTGCTAAGTGTTTGTATTTTCTTAACATTGAATGACAACTAATTTGGAGGTGCAATAATCTAGCGTTCTGTTTTTTGTTGAATGACTAACTAAAAATTGGTAGGTTGATTGTTAGCTTAGGTTGTCAGGATAAGTGAAAGAACTGTACAATGAATGTAATTAAATTTAGAGAAGGGGGAGCAACGGGTGAAATTATTTCAAACCAAGCATATTACTGTAAGCATTGCCAAAACAAGCCATCGGGAGAAGCTGGAAGGTCTGGTTTTCTGGGGATTATTATTGTTCCTAGTGATTTGGCGAAGAAAGCGGTAGGCGTATCGTTATGAATTTATGGAGGATTTTAGGGTGAAGAATAAGCAAGCTAATCAGATTTTAAGAGCTTGGGATTTAGCTGAAAAAATTAGTGGTGGTGAGCTTGACAAGAAGGCTAAATGGTTTAGTGGAGACATACGAAAAACAGCGTATCAGAAGCGTGAATCAGGTACAATAAATGAAAAAATATCTCAAAATAATCAATCAAGTGATCAACATGTGACGATTTCACTTTTGTACTTAGGTGCATATAAAAAACAAGATTTACGAGATAGCATTCAAAATATTCGTTTTAGAGATACGGAAATGGTTCAAAATCGTGATCCTGCTAAGGGCTATAGTGTGGCATTAATCGTTAATAGCGACTGGTCCTTTCAAAAGATTGAGGTACCTTATGCAGCTTATTTTTATTTGAAGCTTCGGCAAGAAAATATCGAGGAAGCGATGCATGGTCAACAATATGATGACTTCAAGAGCCAATTGTCGCAACAACTAGAAGAAGTTATTGATCGAAAACGAGCCGACTTAGCTGAGTGTTTGGCACTGGCTAACCAGATTGTACTGAAGACTTTTAAGTTAGCAGGTACACGTAACGTCAGTCAGTTGCGGGGACTCTTTCAAATCCAAGATGAACCCCCGATGTTAAATAGTTTCTATACTGAGGATATTGAGCGTGTATTGCAGGCGTCTGCGGACGATTCATTACTATTGAAGTATTTAGGTTTAAATCCTGATATTGCGACAAAGCAAGAAGTGGATCAGAATCGAGATTTTATTTCAAAATTATTGGATGTAGAAAATCTACCAGATGGGCGGTGGCCTGGACCTGAAAAGTACTTTCAGTCATTGATGCAGCAGGTGGCAGTCAATGTGATTCGTGACAAGGGACCAATTAAGACTGATCTAAAAACAGTGAATGGACCACCGGGGACCGGAAAAACAACGCTATTACAAGACGTGTTTGCCGATACGATCGTACAACAAGCTAAAGTAATGGCACAATTGGAAAAGCCAATGGATGGCTTTCGGAGAATTAAACCCATTGAGTTGTTTTCTAACTGTAAGTATAATGCCTATGAATTAATTCCTGCCCTACAAGGGTACGGTATTGTGGTGACGAGCAATAATAATTCTGCGGTTGCCAATATTTCAAAGGAATTTCCGAGTCGTAACAAAATCAGACAGTATCCTAACGAGAATCGTGAGAAACAAGATGAGTATCGGACTCAGCTAGAAGAAATTGACTACTTTAGCGATTTAGCGAATCGCATTTTGGAGACAGCGGACTCTTGGGGAATGTTTGCGGTTCCGATGGGGAGTAAGGCCAATCAGCAAAAGGTATTTAAACATATTAATCATGGCGTATTAAAGAAACAGTTAAGTGTATACTCGGATAGTTGGGCGGATGCACGACAGAATTTTAATACGGCATTGGAGGCAGTTCATCAGGAAAAAGCGCGATTACATCGAATGATTTCAATCGTTGAGCGGGCCAATCCATCCGTAGTTGATCAGGCTTACCTTGAGTTGAAAGTTGTAGACGAGGGGATTGAGGTACTAAATCAAGAAATCGCTAACTTGACACAAAAAATTGAGAATACAAGGCATAGATTAGTAACATTACCGAAAAAAAGATTTTTGATTTTCTGGCAACACGAAACGCCAACACATGATAGTCTAAGATTTCATATTTCTAATTTGAATAAAAAAATTGAAGGACTCAATGAACGAGTAGCAGATCGGCGAAAAGAACGCCGGCATGTTGTTCATTTAATTGCACAGCAGGAAAAAATCATTCGTGAAGTTGAACCAATCCAAAAACAATTGAAAAAAGAGGGAATCGTTGTTTTTAATGATGACTTCTGGAGACAGACGAATGAGAAACGCCAACAGGCTTTGCCGAACAATAGTAGGGTTCTCCAGAACAAGCGTGCAAGATTATTCATTGCTGCAATGCGGCTACGGAAGGTATTTATTTGTGAGGCACGTGTTCCAATCTCGAACGCTTGGGAGTTTTTCGCGCATCAGGATAAGCTAGTCTTTGCTGAAGATACTTTGGCCCTAACTGCTGGTTTTCAAATTATGCAACTGTTGATTCCGGTTATGAGTACGACGTTGGCCAGTGTTGGACGGATGTTTGCCAATTTTGGTGAGAACACTATCGATAATGTTTATATTGATGAGTCTGGTCAAGCGACGCCGGCTTCTGCGGTTGGTATCGCGTGGCGTGCAAAACATCTAGTCGCGATTGGCGATCCTGCGCAAATTGAACCGGTTGTGACGACTAATGAGGCGACGTTAAGAACGATTGCGCGTGATTTCAAAGTATCAGAACAATATTTGCTGCCGACGACGTCTGTGCAGCAACTTGCGGATCAAGGTAGTATTTATGGTATGCATAGGTCCAATCATACATGGGTCGGAATACCGTTATGGGTTCATCGTCGCTGTGATTCACCGATGTTTGAAATTGCAAATGAAATTTCTTATGAGAATAAGATGGTTCAGGGAAAGCCGACGAAGCTGTCTCAGGTTGAACGTAGTCGCTGGATTAACTCAAAAGGAAAAGCAACGAATCAACAATTCGTCCCTGAAAATGTGACTGCTTTGGCACGAATAATGAAAAAGCGGCGTGATGAAGGCAAAAGTTTGGATCAAATGTTTGTTATTTCCCCCTTCCGTGCAGTGGTCAACGGTATTACTAACAAGTTGCCAAAAGAATTTAATGACGGTGCGATTTCTAAGAAATGGTTGCAAGAACATGTTGGCACTGTTCACAGATTTCAAGGTAAAGAAGCCGATGTTGTTTTCCTAATTATTGGAACTGACCAAGATACTGACGGTGGCGCTGACTGGGCATTTAGTAAACCTAATTTATTGAATGTGGCAGTGACGCGTGCTAGACATGATTTTTATTTGATTGGTGATTACCATCGGCTCAAGAGTAAGCCTTATGCTGAGGTAGCCGCTCGTGAGTTGCCATTATTGGATAATTAAGAAGTTATTGATTGTTACTTTTTAAGTTGTATAGAACAGAACTCACACTAAAAAGTTGGGACAATTAGCTTACTTATTCGGTAGCTAATCTGAACAGTGTATTGTTGTAGTTCGTATTCATGTAGGTCGTCAAATTTCTCTAGATAGGGAATGGTTCTAGGTGATAGTTGGGGTGTGTTTGATATATCATTAATAATGAATTATTGCTGTTAAGGTCGGAAGGAAAAAATATTCGGCTCGTTAAAATGACATCAATAGAAGATGCTCCAATACACTTTAAAATATAGAGAAGAGGCTTAATATGTCAAAATCGCATTCAACTAATCGAACGGTCACCTGGCTCCTCAATATCGTTAAACTAATTGGTCTATTCGCACTATATCAACTAGCTATGATTCCAACGATGATGCCAGCAATTCGACATGGGTTCTCGGCCACGGCAACACTAATTGCCGGAGTGGCAAGTTTAGTCTTGCTCGGATCACTCATTTGGTGGCTGGTAACGATTTATCGTCGTCAAGCGCCAATCGTGACCAGTTTATCACGACCGACACGTCCGGTGTTAACGATAGTGGGCCTATTTATCCTGGTTGAGTTAGGTAACGTGTTGGCGGGACTTATCGTGAAACAAACCCCTGAAAACCAAGTGATTTTGGATAAGGTATTTACTACTAGTCCAGTCATTAATGTTGTCATGATGGCAGTATTGGCACCGATTGTCGAAGAACTGATTTTCCGCGGGCTGATGTATCGTTGGTTATTTCCGCGGGTCACAAATTGGGTGAGTTTCACGGTTGCATTAGTTTTTGCGAGTTTAGTATTTGCCCTTGCCCATACGTTATCGTTTAGCCCTGCGCTACTAGCCTACTTACCGATCGCCGTCGTGCTGACTTTTACGTACGTGTGGTTCAACGATATTCGCTATAGTATCGCCTTGCACATTATCAATAATTCATTGGCCATGGTTGGCATGTTGACTTTGCTTTCACGTTAAAACAGGTTATCCTATTGACGTAGCGATTGACATGCGCGTATTAGTCGCGTGATGTGTAATAATTAAAACAGGCAACGTCCAAATTTTGGGCGCTGCTTGTTTTATTAATAGCGGTGTGGTTGATGTAGTGGTAATCATTGTTTGGTCACTTAATAATATTAAACAGTTCAGTTATACCAAGAATATTATTATGATACAATTTTCGATGGAGGTGGCGAGATGCGTATAATTACACCAATTGAGAACAGTCGGCGACATGAAGAATTTTGTCCATTGGATACAACTTTGAGTATCTTGTCGGGTAAATGGAAATCAATTATTATCTGTCGATTAATGGGGAGTTCGCAGCGCTTTTCGTCCTTATTAAAAGGCATGCCGGGCTGTACCAGTCGAATGTTGGCGATGCAACTAAAGGAATTAGTTGCGGATCAGATTGTGAGTCAACAAACGGTCGCTAATCATTCAGTTTATGAGTTAACGAACATTGGAGTATCACTAGTTCCAATCGTTGAAGCAATGGATCGATGGGGGAAGGCTTACCTTGAAACGTTACAGTTGGCGTAGTCGATTGGTCAACGCTTAGACTAAGTATAGGACGTCATTATTAGCCACTATTTTTAACAATCATAAAAATTGCTCGCAGGAATCTTCGGAGCAGTTTTTTTAATACGCATTAAAAGCTGATTGGCTCAAAGCTAATCCGAATAGTGGCTAAGTGCATTTGCAATCAATACTGCGACTAATAAGGCCGTGGCCGCTGCAATCGTCACTGCGTAAAAGCCAATTTTAGTTAAAAGCAGGCCGCCAGCGGCAGATCCTAACGTTAAGCCATAGTATAAAAAAGCACTATTAAATGACATGATGGTTGAACGATTAGATGGCACAATATTAACGATTGTCGCAGTTAATGCAGTGACACCCCAGCCTTGAGATAAGGCGAGCACAACCAGAATAATCAGCAATACTGCTAAATGTTGTCCCCAGATGCCTAAGGATAAGACTAATGTAGCTGAAACTAAGCCATTAATTGTAACGCTCTGTTTTTTACCAAGCAATGATATAAGTTTACCGGCAAAGAAACTCGCAACAAAATTAGCACTTCCATAAGTGATAAAGATGAGACCAGTTTGCATTGTGTTGAAATGAAAGGTCGCGGTTGCAAAAACACCTAAAAAGGTATAAACGCCATAGAACCCAGTCATCCAAGTTAATGTAATCAGTAGGGCAGCGATGGCGTGAGGAGTGTGGACTAATGTTTTAAAACTTGTAAAATAACCGTCAGGCTGGGCATTCTGACTCGGTAATGAAGGTATGGCAATGGTTAAAATCGATAATGCAATCAAGGTTAGCATGGCTGAACCCCAGAAAGCCATATGCCAACTACTGAGTTGTGCTAGTAAAGCACCGAGTGGTACACCGGTAGCAATTGATAATGAAAGTGCCGACATAACGATGCCCATGACTTGGTTAAGTCGTTGACCATTGAAGTAAGTACCGATAAAAGCCCAAATGTTTGGGACAAATAAAGCTGCACCGATGCCAGCGATGGCACGGTAAAGATAGAATGTTAGCAATGAGTTTGCTAATCCACAGAGTAGTGTTCCTAGTAAGAAGATGCCACAGCCACTGATTAGCAAAAAACGTTTATTAAAGCGGTCACCTAATGGGCCGAATAAAGGTGCACCGATGGCATAACATAGTGCGTAAACGGTGACTCCGTATGCCGCGGTGTTAGTCGGCACATGCAGACTAGTAGCGATAGCGGGGAGTAGTGCTGAAATAATAAATGCGTCAGCACCAGTCACAAAAGCCCCACAGAAAAGGCCAATAATAAGCCAATTTTCAGTATGTTGGTTATGGATAGTGATTTGATTGAAAATAGGACTCACTCCTTTTGAATTAGGTACAACTAGGAGTTTAAGGGCCTTACAATAGAGAAACAAGTGAATAAAAGTATACCAGCGACTGTCGTTAATCGGATAGAAATATACCACCCTAGTTTCGTTTGTTTTTGAAAACAGTGGCTATTAATGATAACTAGGTAATGTTTGATTAGCAATTGTTGATTATCAAAATAACTTTATACTGTAAAATTGGAACAATGGTACTTCCTGATTTGCGACTTCTTCAACGACTAAAATTCATAATAGTCCTGATTAAATAAGGCTTTCCAATGTTCAATCAGGACATAAGGGTGTAAACACCATCTAGCATTATGGCATCATTGGTTTATAATGATATTTATATTAGCTTATTGGAGTGAGTTTATGAATAAGAAATTATTGTATACCAGTATTACCACTGCGGCATTATTCGTGGGGACCCAATTGGGTGTTAACAATGCGCAGGCCGACACGGCAACTGATAACAGCGATACGACGAATCAGACGAGTGCCACGCAGGGGAGCGCTCAGACGGCAACTAACGAAAAGTTAGCAACGGTCAAACCGACTAGTCAGCAACAGTATCAAGCCAACGTGCAGACTGCCAAGGGGAACGTGGTCACGGCTCAAAACCAAGTCAATACAACACAAGCTAAAGTGGCGACTGCGCAGGGGCAAGTGACTAATCAAAGTCAATTAGTTGCGATTGGACAGTCCCAGTATGATGCTGGTAAAGCCCGAGTTGACCGTGCACAACAAACACTGGATGCTAACAATCAGGTCCTCGCTGAGGCTGAGAATAAAGTCGACGCTGCTAAGTCGCAAACGGCAGCAGCTGAAACACAAATTCCAGCTGACCAACAGCAAATTGCGGCCAACAAAGTCGCTATCGCCAACCAGCCAGCTACCGAGAAGAAAGCACAAACGGCTAAGGACGCGGCTGACACGGCCTTGACGCAAGCTAAAACTGAACAGGCCACGGCCCAATCTGATGCCGATGCAGCCAGTGCCGTCACTGCCGCTAAACAGGCGACGGTTGACCAAGCATCTGCCGCCCAGCAAAAAGCGGCCACCCAAGCAAATCAAGCTAAAGTGGCCGTAGCATCAGCGCAAGATGCGGTTAATAAAAATACCCAGGCAATCAATTCTGCCAAGACAGCGATTCAAAATACGACCAGTCAAATTAATGCGAATAATCAAGCTGTTTCCACAGCGCAAGCCAAAGTGACCGCAGCTCAAGCAGCTTTAGCGGCAGCAGAACGGCCAACGACCACGACAGAATCGCAAAATAAGTATGACGCTGCCGAATTCCCACAATCTCAATTGACTGGGGCCGAAACAGTCAGCGTCGCCTATCCAAGTAATGGCAAGTATGTGCCTAATGCGGATAAAATCAATCAGTATATGTTTGAATATATCAATCAGCTACGGGCGCTGAATGGTCAACCAGCATTGAAACAGACGTCGACGTTGCAAAATAATGCGATTGCGCGAGCAGCTGCCCAAGTCGACGGTGGCTTGGATCATACTGGCTCAAGTTATGCAGAAAATTTAACACAAGTTTATCCGCAATGGTTCATGAGCGATCAAGAAACGGCCTATAATGCTGTGATGGGTTGGTATGATGAATCCAATAACGTTGAGTCCGGTTCCTTTGGTCACCGCGTCAACCTAATATACTCGACTGGTGATGCCGGAGTAGCCATCAACTTGGCCAAACACGTGGCGGCATTTGAAGTCGATAATGCCGGGATGACGGAAGCGCAGCAAGACAAGTATGTTGATTTGTTCGACAATGCCCATACGAATGCCGCTACTGGGACTAAGGCCTTACCAGCTGTCACGTTCAATTACGTCCAGACGACCCCCGCTGATCCGAAGAAGATTGCAGCGGCTAACGCAACGTTGATTGCTGCAACGGCTAGTTTGAATGGTTTACAAAATACCGGGAAGACATTAGCAACCACGCTGGCTAACCAAAATGCCAGTTTACAAGCTTTACAAAACCAGACAAGTGGCTTACAAGCGACTGTTACGACTAAACAGGCCCAAGTTCAAGTCGCTGCAACTAGTTTGAAAGCGGCTAATGTTGCTTTGACGCAAGCTCAAGGGCAATTAGCAACGGCGCAACAGCAACAATTATCGCCCGTTCGTAATTTGAAGACATCAATCGCGAAGACGGCTGCGGCACAAGTAACTGCCACGCAAGCCGCTAAAAACTTAGCCAGTACCAAGACATTGATAGCCGATTTGACCGCTGAAAACGCCCGATTGGCGGCCGAAATCGCGGCCCTGCCCGCGCGGATTGCAAGCATGAAGGCCCAAATTGCTACGGCTGAACAACAACTCGCTGCTGCCAAGGCCGTACTCGCGCAGGGGCAGGCTCAAGTCGATACAGCAAACGAGCAACTCGCTGCTGGAAAAGCGCAACTGGATCGTAAAAAGACCGATTTAGCACAATTTAAGCAGGTACTCGGCGCTGCCAGAGTTGATCTCGCCGTTGCACAAGGTGATTTAACGGCTACTAAAGCCTTCTTGGCACGCGTCGAAGCTAACAAATTTACAACGACGACGGCTGCTGCGGCTGATGGAATTGCTGAAACAACAAATGTTGACCAATCGACTGGTGTTACCGCACCACATGCGACAGCTACTAAAACCGTAGCGAATAGTAATGGTACCATTAATGCCACGAGTACTAGCGTAGATGTTTCAGATGGCGATGTGACAACCAAGCTGGTTGCGGGAGCTAAACAACAGCCAGTTGCCGCACAGGCCACGGCTTTACCACAGACGGATGAAAAACAGTCATCGAGTTTGATGGCAGTGGGATTATTTGCCGCCAGTTTGGCACTATTTGGTTTAGTTAAGCCACGCAAGCATGCGTAATTTATAGCGTTGAATTCTTATTCAACAGTAAACAGATAAAATAACCTGAGTTCCAAATATCAAACCAATGATATTTGGAACTCAGGTTATTTTTATGGATAAATGAGTGAAAGCATTAACAATCGATATGATTATTTATCAATGGGTGTTCTGTTTTGCTGAAATAGATTTAAGAACTGTAGTAACAATCGGACCTCCTCATCCGTAAAACCGAGTGTACTCATCTTAACCGGTAATTTGTCAGAAATTCCAAGTAAATAATCAGATGATGTGTCGAGAACCGAACAAATTTTGATTAAAACTTCAATACTAGGGTACGTCTTTCCTTGTTCATAAGAAGTAATAGCCCATTTGGAAATGTCGAGCTGTTGCGCTAGCTCAACTTGAGTTAGCTTCTTTGCTTTTCTTAATGATTTTAATTTGTCACCAAAATATTCCATTGTCATAATAACTTCATTTTATAGAAAACAGTCGTATTTAAAATACAATAGTAGCATTAGATATACTAAAATGGCGTTCTTTATGATATTATAAATGCTAGAAAAGGATTCTTAATACTCTTTTTTATAGTGTGTTTTGTTGATGTAAGACTATTGGAGGAAATTATTATGAAAAAATCGCGAATTGCTTTGATGTCAACGGCTTTAGTTGCTGCAGGCGCAACGGCGATTGGAACTGCAACGACTGCACAAGCCGATACGACCAATCCAACGACTAATAATACGACAACGGGGCAGACGCAAACGGCCAAGACGAGTCAATCAGAACTTGATGCAAACATTAAGGATGCGCAAACTGCTGTAAATAATGCCAAGGATAAGACGGGGCAGGCGCAAACGGCAGCTGATGCAGCTAAAGGGGCCGCGGTACAGTCAAAAAGCCAAGCGTCGACTGCGCAAGCAACAACGACTAAAGTGCAAACTGATTTGAGTACGGCCAAGACCGCCGAAGCCGAGGCACAAAAAGTTGCAGATAGTGCGACTGATGATGCGATTAACCAAGCACAAGACGCGGTGACTAACCAACAAAATCAAAACCAGCAATTAACGCAAACGGTTGATACGGCTAAAACGGACGTTGACAAGGCTGGTGATAGTGTGAATAGCGCCCAAACTGTAGTCGACCAAACGAATACTGATGCGACGCAAGCTAATCAAACGGTTGCTAACGCGCAAGCACAAGTCGACCATGCCCAAGACGTTGTGGACGGCAAAGATAGCGCGACGGCCCAACAAAATTTGGCAACGGCGCAACAAGATCTAAGTCAAGCGCAAACCAATGTTAAGCAGGCTAATGATGCAACGAAGCAGGCCAGTCAAGCAGTTAGTGATGCACAGACCAAAGTAACGAGTGCGCAAACGAGTGTTGATCAGGCTAATCAAGCCCAAAGTGCTGCCCAACAAAATATTAATACGGCGACACAAGCACAAGCTGCGGCGCAAAAGGCGTTGGATGACGCTAGCCAACATCAGGGGAGCACCCAAACTTTTACTTTAGGTACTGAGTATGTTAATGCTTTGAAAGCATACAATGACGCGGAAGGCTACAATCTAAATAGTAGTGATCCCGTTGTTCAGCGCCTAATCAAGGCATCTGACGCAATGAGTCAGATGCTTAAATTTCAGTCGAACGCGGTCGATAAGAATATCAAAATCAATGGTCGCCAAGATTTGACTCCCGAAGTATTAAGCCAATTATCAACGTACGCCGCCCAACTAATTAATTCGATGCGGGATGAATTTGGGGCGCCACATGTCATTGTTACAAATGGTAGTGTCAAGTTTGCTGGTGATATTGCTGATGAAGTCACTGCTGATCAGTGGATATTAGCGGTTGAAAATGCCCATGACGTTCCAGCAATTAATCGAGCTGCCGCTAAGAATGGACTGTTTTCAAAGGCAACCGCTAACATGTATGAAGATGCTGCCCTTGCAAAAGCGACATCTAATCTCGGTGAATGGCATTTAACCTTAGATGATTTTAAGCAAATGATTTTTACTTCGTTACAATCATTTATGGCTAATGACGAAGAATGGAGCCATGCTAATAGCATTTTGGGCGCTGCAGCTCATGGTAAAGACCAGTATTTTGGTGTGTCCTTTAGCGACAGTATTGGTGAGAATGTCCTAGGTGCTCCGGGGAAAACACTTAATTTTGATTCTCACTTCGCGTTTGTTCCTCAGGATTCTTCGTACTGGGTCGACGAAAGTAAATTTGATAAGACGGCTATTAAAAATGAAACAGTCAGCGCTAATGAAATCAAGCAATTAGAAAGCGACCTTGCCACTAAGAAGACGGCTACGAATACCGCCAAGACTGCTTTAGCAACGGCAAATACCAATACGACCAAGGCCCAGAATACGTTAACTGCAGCTAAAACTACTTTAGCAACCGCTAAGCAGCAACAAGCCAATGCCCAAACTACCTTAACCAACGCTCAAGCTGCTGTTAAAACGGCAACGGCTGCGGTTGCCGCTGCTCAAAAAGCTGTTGATGAAACTAGTGCAAGTGATGCCACTAAGCAGCAAGCATTGAGTGATGCCAAAGCGGCGCTAAAAGCTGCGCAAGCGGTTCAGTCCCAAAAGCAGGCGAGCTTAACTGCGGCTAAGGTTAAACTTGCAACCGCTAATCAAGCACTTGCCCAAGCTAAGGTCAAGTTGGCGAATGCGGAGGCTGCGCTAAAGGCTGGGCAACAAGCGTTAGCTAATAAGAAAGTGTATTTGGATTCACTGACGCATGCGGATGCTAATTTGGCAGCCGCTAAGCAAGCCGTTGTTGATGCGCAAGCGGCCTATGACCAGGCGGTTCAAGCGCTTAAGGTTGCTCAAACAACTGCGGACAGTGATGCAGTGACGTACCAACAATTACAACAAGTTGCTGATGTGGCTAAGCAAGTATTGGTCGCGGCGCAAGCTAAACTAGACCAGTTATTGCAGACTAAAGCACTTAATGACGCCATTGATCGTACAAACCAGGAGACGAGCCAGTCTAAGTCGGCCCAAGGGGAAAGTATGACAAATACTGAACATGATATGACTAATGGTGGCGGTACTACATTGAATACGAAGTACGCATTAGGTACTGAACACGCTACAACGGGTGGTGACACGGTGACCTTGAAGGCACATCGCGCGTTGAGTGCTGAGCAGGCCACAACCTTGCAACAACGGAAAGCCGCAATGGCTGCGGCTACCACTAAATCAACTAGCACGTTACCACAAACGAATGAAAAGGCTGATCGTACTGTTTCAGTACTAGGACTCATGGTGATTGGATTAGTTGGGTTACTGGGTGTAACTAAGCGTCGTAAGCGAATTTAATAAAAAATTGGAATAGAAAGCGGGAAAGTAGCAAATGACGAGGGAAGAACTTTTGGACTTTTTGAAAAATAAGCGAAGCGCTACGGCGGGGGTAGCTAGTGCGCAACAGGCGCTGGCCGCTGATCAGGATAAATTAGCTAAGGATAAGAAACGGTTCCATAAAACGATTATTGGATTCGGTATCTTGGCTGTGGCGGCGTTACTGTTGCAAAGTGGCGCCAGCCTGGTCATTACTAGTGCGGCCATTGCCATCGGGTTGTTCGTATTCAAGTATCTGCACTATCTGTCACCAACTAATGAGGTGATTCAAAAAGATCAAGCAAGCTTACAACAAGAGCTGGCTAATCCAGTTTATCAACAAGAGGCCAATGGGTTCCCAGAGAAATTCTACAATTACTGGGATGCGTTACGGCTTTGGAAGTTAGTGAATGAAAATCGAGCGCGGGATTTACAAGAAGCCTTCAATCTTTTAGAAACGCAGCATTTCCAAGAAGATCAGCTGGCAGCACAGGAAGAAATCAAGAGTCTTCAAGCAGATATTGCAGCTAATGCGCACGCAACGGCGGTCAATTCCGGAATTGCTGCGGTTTCTTCAACGATTTCGGCGTTGAATTCACGGAAATAATGATGAATGGCTTGAAAAAATTCGTGCTGAGTACCACGAGTATCGTGATGTTAGTGACCCTGTCGGCATGCGGCGGGAAAAATGCGCAAAGTCCGGCTAGCGCATCGAGTTCGTCAATGAGTGTGACAACGCGTAAACGGACTTCATCAGCACGCAAAAGTCTCGCGGCATCTTCACAAACAAACAAGACAACAGCAACCGGAACGTGTATGAACCTGGCTGAAATTAAAACCGGCAATTATCGTAGTTTGACGGGTAGTGACTGGAAGATGATTGGTGCCAAAGTGAACTATCATAAAGGTAATGGTATGGAATTTGATACTAGTCAGGTCAACGGGCAATTATCGATAGCTAAAGATAAGATTACGACTGGCACGTTGACCGTCACGAAAAATAGTATTGCGGTTGATGGTAAAAATGAGGTTACCCAGCTTCGTAATAATGGCAAAATATTCAGTGTCTCAACTGAAAACGATGATGGTAGTAATTGGGCAATGACGTTCTATCCAGCCGGTACGACTAGTGATTATCAAGTTGACGGTACTGGCAGCACTAACCGTCAGAATTTAATTACCGTTTGGACTAGTAATAATAATTATACGCAGGTCTTTGCACAAAATATGACAAGCACTAGTTCAACAACAGCAGCTAATCAGAAAGACGGTGTGCTGTGGAATACTAGCAAAAACAAGCAGTTAGACGCATTTATGACGCAATGGTCACAGACAATGAACCAGGATTATGCCAAGTATGATGGCGTGCATGAGTTAGACATTTCGACCGGATTATTGTATCCGCGTGATTTGTCGGATGTCATCGTCAAGGGACAACGGGCTTCGATTGCCTGGGCACCCAGTGGTAAGGGCACACATGAATACAACGTTGTCGCGATTTACAACCACGATGGGACCGAGCCGCCACTGCCTAACCATATTACCTATTTCTTTGCGTTTAGAAATGACAGCCCAATCGTGCTCGTTGATCAAAGCCGGGATGGGACGCCTACTCTGGGAGAGACTGAGAATGTGAAACTTAAAGAGGGTTTTGTTCGAATTGCCAGGAATTAATAAAAAATGAAAGCTTGAATGATCGTCATGCAGGTAAATAAGTATATACAGCAACGGAGGAAGTAGATGACAGTTTCTAAGAAAAGTATCATCGGCGTTATTATTGGTATTGTAGTGATTGTGATTGCCATAATTGCACTGAAGCCACGCGGTTTGCAGGGAACGTATACAAGTACAAGTGAAGAATTGGGAACCGATACGATCGTTTTTGATGGCAAAAACTATAAAGAAACAGTCGTAAAAACGGTTGACGTGTTGGGACATAAAAAAACTTACAGGGACAAATATAGCGGCACATTTAATGTGGAAGATAATGAGGTAACCTTTGAGGGCAAAACCGCTAATGGGGCGACTGCTAAACTTTCTAAAGATAAAAAAGTATTATCAATACAAAATGGTCAGCAGCTAATGAAAAAAGAGTAAGCATAATAGCAAAAGGCGGTCACTAATTGGATGGTCAGTCGGTAGCACATGCTTAAATGTAGTGTATATTGAAGAAAAGACAATGAAATTCTCAAACTATGATACGTGTAGCGCGCTGCCCATCAGCAAGGGTGCATAGTACTGCTCAGACGGAGTCGGTTACTTTGAGATATTGTCAATTCTTTGTTGATATGTTGCTCAGGGCAAATTGGGTGACTGGAACTGATTTGCTGTAACGATGAAAGTAATTACTTAAAAAAGCAGTCAAATGCGATGAGTTGACTGCTTTTTCGTGTCTCAGAGTAGTTATGATTGATTTTTAGTTGAGTTTATCAAAGTTGACGTAGATGATGGTGAAAAATCAATAAGTGGTAATTTTCATCTACCCGATAGACTGAATATTTAGTAATATATTAATTAGTATAACTATTAGAACTGTTTTAATTATTTAATTAAACAAATTTATATGTGCTATTACTTGTAAATCATTGTTTTTGGGCAATGATTGAGATGGTCTGTGTAAACCCGTAGACGAATGGGAGAGTCTGTGGTGTTGATTACAAGGGGAATTAAGGTTGTGAAAGGAATAGAGGTATGGGAAAAATCAGTAGCAGAATGGTCTTTGAAATTATCACGATTATCGGTATTGTCACTTTTGCCGTTATCAGTCTAACACCATCAACGGCGAAGCAGCAAAGTGTGCAATTGGATCACGGACGGATGAGCTACAGCGGAGCCGTTTTGAAGCACAAGTTTGACGGTCAGGGTACGTTGCAGGTTAACAAACAGGGGCGCTACGTGGGTAATTTTACCAATGGCCGGTTTGAAGGTGCAGGCGAATTCATTGCACCGAACGGGTGGCGCTTGCAAGGCAACTTCAGCAAGGGTGCGTTGAATGGTGTGGTCAAACTGCGGGTCGGCAACAAGACTTATGCCAAAAAAATTACGGGGGACGGTAAGTTAGAAAATGCGGATTAAATGGTTTAGTTTAGTACGGATAACGGGACTCGTGCTGGTATTGACGTATCACTTTTTCCAAACCCAGTTTACTGGTGGCTTTATCGGGGTGGACATCTTCTTTACCTTCTCAGGGTTTTTGATTACGTCATTAATGGTGGACGAGTTTGCTCGTTCGGATAACTTTAAACTAATGGCTTTCTATGGTCGCCGGTTTTATCGAATTGTGCCACCATTATTTATTGCGGTGTTATTGGTGCTACCGCTAACTTACTTGATTGACCACGATTTTGTGACCGACATTGGTAAGCAGGTCGCGGCGGCTCTCGGATTTACGACTAATTATTTTGAAATTGCGACGGGTGGCAGTTATGAAAACAAGTTTATTCCGCACTTATTTGTCCATACGTGGTCATTAGCGGTTGAAATGCACTTTTATATTTTATGGGGCCTGATTGCGTGGTTGGTCGCTAAAATTAGTCGGCGGTTGGCGAGTGGTCGGCGCGCATTGACCCGTTTTCGCTGGGGCTTAGGGCTGTTGACCACTGCCTTTGCGATTGAAAGCTTTGTCATGATGTACTTTGGTGCGGTCGGCTTAAAGGACTTTTCACCAGTCTACTTTTCAAGTCTGACCCACTGTTTTCCGTTCTTTGTCGGCGGGCTTATCGGTGTCCTGAGCGGCATCAAAGCTCAAGGGCCAATCTATCGTTGGACCACGGCGCACTGCAATCCGATCATTGCGGGCGCGGTGATGCTTATTAGTTTTATCTTGTTAGTTGCTTTAGGCGACCGGATGAAGTTCGATGCGCTACAAACGTATCAGGGTGGGCTGTTACTGGCTACTGTACTCGCTGGCATCATGATCTATGGCGCCCGGTTGTTGCATGACCACACGCCGAACCTCAAGGAACCGCGGTGGATGACGTTCTTAGCGGATGTGAGCTATAGCGTGTATCTCTATCACTGGCCGTTGTACGTGATTTTTTCACACATGATGGTCAACTGGTTGGCGGCGCTGCTCACGACGGTACTGTCGATTATCCTATCCGCGTTGTCATACTACGTGTTAGAACCAGTGATTGCGGGCAAACGCGCTCACGTTTTCGGTCATACAGTGACGTGGCGACAGTTGCAGTTACCCGTTATCACCGCAGGAGTGTTGTTGGCAGTTAATACCGGGGTCGTAGTCAAAAATGCGCCGCAACTTTCGACACTGGAACAGAATTTATGGGTGAGCGGGATTTACCAAGATATTGATAAAATCGGAACGACTCATGAAGCTGTGCTCGCGGCCGTGACGCCCAAGAAGAAGCAGGCAACGCCTAAAGGTGACCAAGAAAAGGCACCAGGCGTTTCCATTATTGGTGACAGTGTCACGCTGGGGACGCGGAGCTACCTGGGCGATCACGTCGCGAACAGCAATATTGATGCGGAGGGCGATCGGACGATGAACCTGGCATATAAAGTCATGATGAACCAGCAGCGAAGCCATACGTTACGGCAGTACGTGGTGATTTGTATTGGGACCAACGCGCTGGATGATTACGAAGAACAAACCATGAAGATCATTCATGACTTGGAGCAGGGGCACAAGTTGATTCTGATGACACCTTATAATGCCCGGGCCGATGCTGACTGGAATTCATCAAAGTTGGCCGTTTTGGAACGGCGTCTGCCAGCTAAGTATAAGTTCATTACGGTTGCCGACTGGGGCAAGATTGCGGCGCAACATCCAGAAGTTTTCAAAGGGACGGATGGCGTACATTTCGGTGGCATTCGGGCTGGTGATATTTTATACGCCAAGGTAATCAATCAAGCATTGACGGCAGCCAAACAGACTCCGGCTAAACCAGCCTAATCTAGCTAAGTCAGAGCAGTTATTAGTAGTCAATTTAATAGAAATAATCAGCTTGCGATGTAACAATTGGCAGGCTGATTTTTTTATGTTTGTGGTTAAATTGCGAAGCGGCGGGATTCGTTGATGGTAATTGTTCAGATTTTAAGTGACAATTCGACCAGTGTGCATATTAATTGTCCCAAAATTAAATTATGGTTATCATAAGCATGTACTCAAATATAACTGTAAGGAGTGATTAGAATGTTAGGATGGCTATGGTCATTAATTGTTGGTGGTGTCATTGGTGCGTTAGCAGGTGCGATTACCAGCCGTGACGTTCCAATGGGGATCATTGGCAATATTATTGCCGGTTTAGTTGGTGCCTGGATTGGTCAAGCATTGCTTGGAACTTGGGGACCTTCGTTAGCTGGTATGGCATTGGTACCCTCAATCTTAGGCGCTATTATCTTAGTATTAATCGTTTCTGCAATCTTCGGCATGCGTAAGAAACGTTAGGCGGTGATTAGATGAGCCGCTTAGCTAAGTTTACGGTGACGTTAGTCGGAATTGTATTGGTGTTATTAGCGGTTTTTGAACTGGGTCAGTTGTACCCGATCCCGTGGTTGACGTCCTGGTTAGCTGATCTGACGATTAACTACCCAATGGTTTGGAGTATCTTATTGATGGTCTTTGCCATTATTGCCGGAATCGTTGGTATCTTATTGGTAATTGTCGGCTTGTTTCGACCAGTTAAAGTCAGCACGTTGACGTATGATGGCAAGGTTGGCCAGTTAACGATTCCGCAACGGGCTTTGGAACGTGATTTGCAGTACCGACTCGTTAATCAGTTGAATCTGATTGATCCTGAGGTTCACTTGAAATTACGGCGTCGTCGCCGGGTACGAGTAAAGATTGATGCGATGGTTAATACTGACGCATCGTTAGAAACCACGGCCCAACAGGCGGCAACCTTGGCACAGGACTATTTGAAGAATCAATTGGGATTGACGGTCGAACAACCAGTAGTGCAAGTTAAGCCAGCAAATCACCAGCGTAAGTTAACCGTGGTGTAAAGGAGGGTCCTGATGAGTAACGCACAGTATGGTTTTCTGATTGGACTGCTTTTAGGTATCGTCTGGGTATTAACCAGTTTTTCGGCAGTCTTATTAGTCGCAGTTTTAGGGCTGATCGGCTGGGCGATTGGACGGTTTGTCCACGTCGATTTGGCTGCAGTTAGTCAGAAGTTGAGTGAGTATTTATCTAAATAATGGGAGGAATTACAATGGCACAACCAGAACAACAATTACAGACTCAATTGACGTTTGATGACGGTGTGATTGAAAAAATCGCCGGTCTAGCTTCACGCAATGTTGACGGCGTGTTATCCCTAGAAGGCGGCATGTTAAGCAATTTAACGAACCGCTTTCGTGATGAAGCTGACCCGACGCAGGGGGTTGACGCCCAAGTTGGTAAGAAACAAGTTGCTTTAGATATGACGATGATCGTTGAATATGGTAAGGACATGCGACAAATCTTCAATCAAATTTGTCAACGTGTTCAGCAAGATGTTGAACGGTATACTGGCTTGAAGGTCATTGAAATTAAGGTACATGTCAGTGACGTCATGAGCAAGCGTGATTGGCAAGATCAGGCCACTGGCAAACCAAATACGGATCAATCAACAGATAAACGGCAAGTTGAATAGCATGGTCGTTTAGAGTAGTCATTGGTAAGACGATTTTTGACAAAACAAGGAGGAATTTTGATGGAAGCAACAGCGACATCTTTAAAACCAGAAGTTGTTTTTGACGATACGGTATTGGCAAAGATTGCTAGTAACACGGCCCAAGAAGTCGAAGGGGTATTGAGCTTACAGGGAAATCTGATTGATGATATTTCCAATCGCTTTACGGATAAGGATCGCCCGCAGACCGGCGTTTCAGTTGATACCGATGACGATGACCAGACGGTTGGAATCGAATTGACGGCCATTCTAGCTTATGGTAAGAATGGTCAGGAGATTCTAGCACGGGTGGCGGATAAGGTTGCCAAGGCCGTTAAATCAATGACTGGTTATCAAGTGACTAAGTTAAAATTAGTCGTTAAAGACATGTTAACGACAGAAGAGTGGCGGCAACAAAATGACAAGCAAGAAAAAGCACCAGAAAAGAAACATCCAGAACCAAAGGATGACGGCCCACATTAATGGCAGCCGTAATGGTTAAAGGTACTCGCAAATTAGGCGGGTACCTTTTTTAGTGATGAGCGTTACATGAAGAAGTATCCTGAACTAAGTTCGTAATTGCGTTTGAACGTTCATGAAGATTGTCCGGAATGACCGTCACGCAACTATCATTATTGTTATGATTCATGAGATGAGTGTACAATAATATTAATGAGGTGATTAATATGAAAATTGGCATGCGGGCCAACCGACCGTTTATCATTACGGATGAACAGCATGGACAAACAGTTTTAAATGCGAAGACAGTTTTGGAAGCGCTACATATGCCAGCAGCGGACCGGCAACTTGGCTCGCTTGAAACGTTTGCGCCGCAAGAATTAGCGGCACCAATCACGGCCCCGCGACAGATTTTTGCTGTGGGGATGAACTACCGCGACCATTCGGCGGAGATCCACATTACGCTGCCGAAGGTTCCAAGTATTTTTACGAAGTTTAGTAGTTCACTGGCACCAGCGAACGTGACCGTGGCGACGCATGGTCCTGAGACCGACTGGGAAACCGAGCTAGTCGTGATGATTGGCAAGGGTGGGCGCGATATCGCGACGGCTGATGCAATGGCGCACGTGGCCGGAGTGATGGTTGGTGAAGACTTATCTGATCGAGCCGTTCAGTTCGAGAATGATAATCCACAGTTTTCAATAGGTAAATCGTTTGAAAATTACGCACCAGTTGGGCCGTGGTTAACGACCGTCGATGAGTTAGCTAACTTAGACGATGAGGTGATCACGACCACCGTCAATGGTCAGACGATGCAGCAAGCGCCGTTGAGCCAACTGATCTTCAAGGTACCGGATTTGGTGCACTACTTGTCGACGGTCTGTGAGTTACAACCAGGTGATTTGATTTTTACCGGGACGCCTAGTGGGACCGGCGTTGGTCGCAATCCCCAAGTCTTTTTGCAAGCCGGCGATCAACTGTGCGGTCAGATTACACATTTAGGGACGTTAAATATCACGATTAAGTAAATAGCCATAGTCGGTAAGTGAGATGGGTGAAGATTTATATTGTAACGCCCAGCACAATGCCGACTTTTTTTGGTACCATAAAAGTAATTATTGAATAGGGGGATACCGGTACGGGACCGGTGAGGAGCAACATGAAAAAAGTGTGGGTCGGATTATTATTAGGAAGTTTATTATTAGCGGGATGCACGACGTCGCCCAAGTCGTCAGCGCCCAAGACGAGTCAAAAAGCAACGTCAACCAAGGTAGCGGCAAAGCAGGCTGCTAGCCAAAAAAGTACCGCTAGCAGTGATTCTTCATCACCGGCTGAGGCAACCTTGTGGAATACGGGCAAGCAAGCGGCTTTATCAACGTTTATGGCCGCTTGGCAACGCGAGATGGGCCAGACCTATGTCGGGACGTATGATGACAAGGTTCCTGACCATTTAGGTTTTCGTTTTCCCAATGCTTTGCTTAATGGTAGCTTAGCAGGCCGAATCAAGTGGGGCTCGCAGTCAGTGGATCTCAAGTGGTCCAAGGACGGCGAAGACCGTAGTGAATTTCAAGTGGTGGCCGTCGCAACGGGTGGTAAGGCGGAAGCACAATATCCAAACACGTACTTCTTTTGCCTCCATCATCGGCGACCAGTCGTCTTTGTGACTCAGACGACCAACGGGGACGAGTTGATCATTCATGACACGCAGAACAGTGCTTTGCAAGCCGGCTTTGCCAAGATCATTACGGGCAGTCGACCGACGACGCTGACAGATAGTGCGCTGAACGTGAACATGAGTCGTGATGCGAAGGCTAATCAATGGCCTCAAAGTTATCAGGGGACTTGGTATTACTATAATAAGTACGATCACAAGATTAATTCGATGACGCAAAATGATACCGACGGGTTGAAGCTATCTTATGCGGCAGCTGAGGGACAAAAATGGATTCATATTATGGGGGCCGAGCAGACTGCTGGGGCCGGTAACTTTGAATACGTGCGTTATCATTATTTTGATGGCCGCCAAATTCCAGTCTTAATGAATGCTAGTGGTGCTGGGGCCTGGTTCGATAATAACGCCTATCCTTCAGCAGCCGCGGCAAATCAAATGCGTGACTGGCAATATGGAGATGAATCAAAGACCAGTCCGGCCGCTGACTCATTAGATTAATTAAGGGTGTCATGATCGGTAGTGCGGGCAGGGATAAATTAATCACTGTGAAAATATAATATTAATATAAAAGCCGGGACAAATGCACGTAAATTGCCCCGGTTTTCATTTTGTAAAGTTTATGTATATATTGAAAAAATCGGAATTGTTTTCTGAAAATAATGCTATACTATGACATAAGTTAACGGTGTCAAGACATCTAACGGTCGGCGCATTCATGTGAACGGCACGACATTTTAAAGCTGATTGTCGATCATGATTGCTGTCATTTGGGGGAATGGCGCGATGATGAAGATTACCGTCAACACAAGTGTGTACGATTGGTCAAAGAGTAGGAAATACAAAGAAAAAAGGTGTAGACATGCAGAAAAATACGGAACACACGCTCAACCTTACGATGACGATGATTTTGAAAATCGGCAGCGCCCGGTCAATGATTGCGGCTGCCTTAGCCGAGATTGCGGCCTATCGCTACGAGGCGGCACGTGAAAAATTACGTCAGGCCGAAACTGAATTGCTAACGGCCCAGCGGTTACAGGTACGCCGACTGATCGAGAATGCCAAGGCTCAACGGTTTGTGCACTCGACACTCTTTATGAATGCCCAGTCGGCACTAGTCAACGTGATGGGCGAGTTACAGATGACTGAGAATCTGATTGGCGCTTTTGAACGCTGGGAGCCAGAAGCGGCTTAATACGAACGTTAAGCTGACGAGTGAAAGGTCGCGTACTGGTTCATGATTAGATTTTGGAAGATGGTATTCGGTAGCAACTTAGACGGATAGAGATGGGGTTAAAAAATGACAGTTACTTTTAGTAATGAAGATGATCACAAGTTTCATAAGCTTACTGACCAATGTTTTACTGCCAATCCTAAATTACTGACAAAGGCAAGTATATCAGTACCACTAACTACCCGTACCATTCAGCCACGCCGTTATTTGGTGGTCACCAAGATCAATCAGGCTACCTTAGCGACAGCTACGTGGCAACCAGTCACCGGTGCAATTGCGCTACATAAGCATGAACGTTTGATTTATGATTTGGGAGCGCTATACGTCGGCCATTTTCAAGTTGCCATTGACGTGGCCGGTTCGCCAATGGACGCGCCGTTACTGATGCGGACAAGGTTTGCCGAACAGTTGCAAGAGTTAAGTGTCGATGCTAGTCGCGTGACCAGTTGGTTGCCCACAGCCTGGATTCAAGACGACACGCGCCATGTTGAATTATTGCCGACCACGGTCCAATTCGAACGCCGCTATAGCTGTCGCTACATCATGTTGGAGCCGGTGGGTCAGTCGCTGAAGTGGCAGCCGGTGTTGGCGGATGCGGAGTTTGAAGAAATTATCGATGACTTTAGACAAGCGGCGTAATATCGTCGTTCGCACTAATGATTATCGATATCGTACGGTGCAAGGAACCGTGTCATCATTAGTGATGGGGGTTGTCGAGAATTAGTTGCTAGTCGCGTGACAAATTCATGGGCGGCAGAGGACGCATTCCACCCGCAATTGTCGTATAATGAATATATTCTTAAAAAACGAGGAGAATAATATGGCAACCACAACTCATTTTTACGAAACATTTCAACCAGAACATTACGATCTTTATATCAATATTAACCGGGCGGATAAGCTGATTTCGGGGAAATCAACGATTACCGGGGATGCTAAGGCGCAGGAAGTGCTGATTCATCAGAATGGTTTGACCATTGCTGGTGTCCAAGCCGATGGTGCGGACGTGCCCTTTACTGTGGATAATGCGATTCAAGGAATTCGAATTGAACTTGCCAAGGCCGGTCAAACAACTTTGACGATTACGTACAGTGCCAAATTGACGGATACGATGATGGGTATCTACCCATCATATTACGAAGTCAACGGTGTGAAGAAAGAACTAATCGGGACGCAGTTTGAAACGACCGCGGCCCGGCAAGCCTTTCCGTGTGTCGATGAACCAGAAGCTAAAGCGACTTTTGATCTTGCCATCAAGTACGATGAACATGATGGTGAAACGATCTTAAGCAACATGCCCGAAGATCATGAAGCCGATGGAGTGCATTACTTTGAAACCACGGTGCGGATGTCGACTTACTTGATTGCGTTTGCCTTTGGTGAATTACAAGGCAAGCAGACGAAGACCAAGAGTGGCGTGACCATCGGTGTTTTCGGTACTAAGGCCCACAAGGCTAACGAGCTCGACTTTGCTTTGGACATTGCCAAGCGCTCAATCGAATTTTATGAAGATTTTTATCAGACGCCATATCCATTGCCACACTCATGGCAATTGGCCTTACCAGACTTCTCAGCTGGTGCGATGGAAAACTGGGGCTTAGTTACTTATCGGGAAGCCTACTTACTATTAGATCCTGACAACACGGCCCTCGAAACGAAACAACGGGTCGCCACGGTGATTGCCCATGAACTTGCCCATCAATGGTTCGGTGATTTGGTTACGATGAAGTGGTGGGATGACCTCTGGTTAAATGAAAGTTTCGCCAACATGATGGAATATGTGGCGACGGACGCCTTAGAACCAGACTGGCATATTTGGGAAACTTTCCAAACGTCCGAAGCATCAATGGCGCTTCAACGGGATGCCACGGATGGGGTTCAGTCAGTCCACGTTCAGGTGGAAGATCCGGCCGAAATCGACTCGATTTTTGACGGTGCGATTGTCTACGCTAAGGGTGCGCGGATGTTAGTAATGGCGCGGGCCTTAGTTGGTGATGATGCCTTACGAGCAGGTTTGAAGCAGTACTTTATCAATCATAAATATGGTAATGCTAAGGGTGATGACTTGTGGAACGCCTTAGCGGATGCTTCTGGGATGCAAGTTGGGGACATCATGCATTCATGGCTGGAACAACCTGGCTATCCAGTGGTCACGGCAGCGGTTGTTGACGGTCAGTTGACCTTGTCACAACAACAGTTCTTCATCGGTGAAGGTGAAGAAGTCGGTCGTCAATGGCAGATTCCGTTGAATAGCAACTATGAGGCGGCACCAGCGATTATGAAGAACCAAGCTGTGACGGTCGGCGATTATGCCAAATTACGTGATGCGAGTGGGCAACCATTCCGCTTGAACGTTGGGAATAACTCCCACTTCATCGTCAAGTATGACCAAACGTTATTGGATGATATTCTAGCGCATGTTGATGACTTAACTGCTATTGACCAGTTACAGTTGTTACAAGACTTACGCTTATTAGCGGAAGGTCGTCAAATCTCATACGCAGCCGTTGTGCCATTATTAAGCCGGTTTGCAGCCAGCCATTCAACGGTCGTTAACGCAGCGTTGTACCAAGTTGCGGGTAACTTACGTAAGTTTGTTATGCCAGATTCTGATGAAGAAAAGCATTTACAAACGTTATTTGACCAATTGAGTGCCGCTCAGGTTAAACGGTTAGGGTGGTTGCCACAAGCGGGTGAATCTAACGATGATCAGTTGACGCGGCCATACGTCTTGAGCGCGGCTTTGTACGCCAAGAGCAGCGCGGCCGTATTAGCTGCCCATGAGTTATTCGAAGGTAATCGTGATAAGTTAGCGACCTTACCAGCCGATGTGCGGGTCTTCATTTTACGGAATGAAGTCAAGAACTTTGGTAGCAAGGACTTATTCGATAGTTTATTGACGGCGTCACGGCAAACAGCCGATGCTAGTTACAAGGCTGATATTTGTGACGCATTGACCGCAACTACGGACCCCGAATTAATCAAACAGTTAGTTGTGAAGTTTGAAGATGCGGATACGATTAAGCCACAAGACTTGCGGGCCTGGTTCCGCGGCGTCTTGGCTAATCCAGCTGGTGAACAAGCAGCTTGGGATTGGATTCGCGACGAATGGTCATGGTTGGAAGCCACGGTTGGTGGTGACATGGAATTTACCACTTACATCACCGTCATTTCACGGGTCTTCCATACGGCTGAACGTTTAGCAGAATTCAAGGCGTTCTTTGAACCAAAAATCAATACGCCAGGTTTAACGCGTGAAATTAAGATGGATACTAAGGTAATCGCCAGTCGCGTTGCCTTAGTTGAAGATGAACGTGATGCGGTGAATGCGGCAGTCGCGGAAGTTGTAAAATAAGTTAGTATTTGTTATGAAGGTAGTTCGATGCTGGAAGTTTCGGCGCGGACTACTTTTTTAGTTTGCAATAAGAGCAAGAGTAATTGACAATGACTTAATAATTGATGGAATTCCTTAACACTGACCTACAGCGTTAGTTAAATATGATATGATATTGGTAATTACAGAGAGTAGACGTGATTAGTATTACGGCTAATTAATGTCGTATAGATGGGAGGACTTATGATGGCAAGTGGACATCAATCTGAGGCGGAATTAGAGAATCACCTCATTCGAAAGTTGCAAAGCATTGGCTATCATTACGTTGAAATTCCCGATGTTGAAACGCTAAACGCGCATTTTCGCGCGGTCTTGAGTGAACGTAATCAAGAACGTTTAAAGGGAACACCACTGAGTGACCGTGAATTTCAGGCCGTATTAAATGATTTGATTGGCGCTAAGACGCATTATCAAGTTGCCCAAATTTTACGTGGTTCGGTTGTTCAGCCAACTGGGAAAATTAATATTAAACGTGATGATGATAGCAGCTTATACCTAGAAATTTTTAATGGAAAACAATTTGATCAGAATATTTTTGAAGTTAGCCATCAAATGACGGTTGAAGGTCGTCATGAGAACCGCTATGATGTGCTGATCTTGATCAACGGGATGCCAATTGCCCAAATTGAGTTGAAGCGGCAAGGGGTTGAATTTACCCAGGCTTTTAATCAAATTATTCGCTACCGAACTGAATCGTACGCACAAGCAAAACTCATGCGACTGGTTCAGGTATTTGTCATTTCCAATGGCAATGAAACGCGGTATTTTGCGAATGGCGATGGTGAGTTAAATTCAAACTTCATGTTCTACTGGACGGATGAACATAATAACTGGTTGAATGACTTGGACGCTTTTACGACCACTTTCTTGAGTAAACCACGGTTACATAGTTTAATCGCAAAATATACGGTGTTCGATAGTAGTGACCATAAAATGTTATTAATGCGCCCTTATCAAATATATGCCACTGAGGCAATTATTAAGCAAGCTATCGACCACCCCCATGAAAAAAATGGGTATGTGTGGCACACGACGGGTTCTGGTAAGACGATTACCTCCTTTAAGGCCAGTCAGTTGTTATTACAAGAAACGGATGCTGAAAAGGTTATCTTCATGATTGACCGTGCTGACTTGGATATTCAGACGGTAAAGAATTTTAGTGCCTATCTGCCTGAAACAACTGGGGGCCAGAGTCCCTTGGATCGGACTGACAATACTGCTGCATTAGTCAAGCAGCTGTCCTCTAATGATAATGGCTTAATCGTGACGACCATTCAGAAGATGAATAATGCGGTCTCTAATGATCGGTATAAAGATATTCTGACACCGTACCATGACCGCAAAGTAATCTTCATTGAAGATGAAAGCCATCGTAGCCAGATGGGTGAAATGCGAAAAAACGTGAACCATTGGTTTAAGAATGCCCAACACTTCGGGTTCACAGGAACCCCGATTTTTCAACAGAACATGGGACCCGATGGGCGGACCACAAAAGATCTGTACGAGAATCAGTTGCATCAATACTTGATTCGTGATGCAGTTCGTGATGGTAACGTGCTTGGCTTTTCGATTCAGTATCTGTCGACCTTTGAAGAGACTGACCATGACATTACAGACGAACAAGTACCAGGAATTGATACGCAAGAGGTCTATGAGTCCGAGGAGCGATTGACCAAGATTGTCGAGCATATCTTGTTGAACCATAGCCACATTACAAAGAATAAGCATTACAATGCGATCTTTACGGTAGCGAATACACGCATGGCTCTAAAGTACTATCAGTTGTTTAGAAGGTTGGACCCTGATCATAATTTGAAGGTCACGACAATCTTTACGTGGGCTGCCAATGAGGACGACAACGAGGAACACCAAAAACAGGATGATGTCACTTCACGGATGGGATTAGATCAAGTCGTGAAGGACTATAATCAAATGTACGGTACGGATTTTTCAACGGATAAATTCAAAGATTATTTTGCGGATGTTTCTAAGCGGATGCGCGATCATAATGACCAAACGCCGACGGATAATATTGATATTTTGATTGTTGTGAACATGTTCCTAACTGGGTTTGACTCCAAACGGTTGTCCACACTATACGTGGATAAAAATTTGCAATGGCACGGTTTAATCCAAGCATTTTCTCGAACCAATCGTGTTGAGGGCAAACAAAAACCATTCGGAAATATTATTGCTTATCGCAATATCAAAAATAAGACGGATGAGGCTGTAGCGTTGTTTTCAGACGGGGACAGTTCCGGCTTCTTAGCACCAGATTATGATGAATTAAAAGCTGAATTTACTGACAAGATTGGCCAATTACTGACGGTGACTCCAGATGTCCAGTCAGTGGACGACCTCTATAACCGAGGCGATGACGCACTATATGAGTTTGTGATGGCGTTTCGGGCGGTCCTCCGGGTATATAATCGTATTCGCGTGTATGATGATTTTGAATGGGCGCAATATGAACCTGAATTTTCGGATCAGCTGATGGAAGCCTTTCGGGGCAAATATTTTACGGCGTATCAAACGATTTATCAACGCAAAACGCAGGAGCGCGTCTCAATATTAGATGACGTTGACTTTGATATCAGTCTATTGGAGACTGATACCATCAATGTTGACTATATTGTGAACTTAATCTCAGGCATTGACTTAATGTCGTCGACCGAACGTAAGCAAGATATTCAGAAAATTGAACATTTGTTGGATAATGCGACCAATGACCAATTAAAGTCGAAGGTTGAATTGTTGGAACAATTTTTGAATGAAGTTTTGCCAACGCTCGATACAGACGATGATATCGGCATGTCGTTGAGTAACTTTATGGCCGAGAGCCAGCGAGCTGCCATTAAGGGCTTTTCACAAGAACACCACCTTTCGGAAGACTTCGTTAACGAGCAGATTTCTGACTACAACTTCTACGGTAAGACCAAGGACAAAGAGATTATTGACAAGTTAAGTGCTAATGGGCTCGGCTTTCGAGAGAAACGGCAGGCCAAACGCGAGATTAAGGATTTTGTATCGACTATCGACCGAAAGTATTCACTAAGCTAGGAGAATGAATTTAATGAGTCATATTGAACAGGCCGAACAACAGGCTGAACTACAAAAAAGATTATGGGCTGTGGCAAATGATCTGCGCGGTAACATGGATGCCAGTGAGTATCGAAACTATATCTTAGGATTAATCTTTTATCGCTTTTTGTCTGAAAAAGTTGAAAATTACGCAAATGAGTTACTTCAAGACGATGATGTTGACTTTGCAGATGCGGAACAAGATGCTGACCTGATGCAAGATTTGAAGGATGAAGTGATTGACGTCTTAGGTTTCTTCATTGAACCACGATATCTGTTTACAACTATGGTCAAGAAGATTAACGCTGGCGATTTTGACGTTGAAATGTTACAAAATGCCATCAACGAAGTCCAGAATTCGACCTTAGGCAAAGAGTCAGAAAATGACTTTAAAGGGCTATTCGAAGACTTGGATTTGCAGTCATCACGGTTAGGAAACACAGTTGCCAAGCGTAGTGAACTGATTGCCAAAGTGATTCTATCCTTGTCGAATATTGATTTTGGTGAACAAGATATTAAAATTGATATTTTGGGTGATGCCTACGAATATTTGATTGGTCAATTTGCCGCTTCAGCTGGGAAAAAGGCGGGCGAATTTTATACGCCACAACAAGTTTCTAAGTTATTGGCAAGAATTGTTACGGCCGGTAAAGATCGTTTGAAGACGGTTTATGATCCTACGATGGGCTCCGGGTCGCTGTTATTACAATTGGGTAATTACGCAACGATTGGAAACTACTATGGTCAAGAAATCAACGGTACGACTTACAACTTGGCGCGGATGAACTTGTTGATGCATGAGGTTAGTTATAATCGGTTTGATTTACGTTAAGGCGATACTTTAGAGGAAGATCACTTTGATGATCTAACTTTTGACGCTGTCGTTGCCAACCCACCTTATTCGGCTAAATGGAATCCAGATGATAAATTAGATGATGAACGTTTTCGGAAATATGGGAAGACGGCACCGAAGTCGAAGGCGGATTTTGCGTTTGTTGAACACATGCTCTATCACTTAAATAATGAAGGCACGATGGCAGTTGTATTACCACATGGTGTCTTATTCCGCGGTGCTGCGGAAGGAAAAATCCGACAGTACATGATTGAACATGACAACGTCTTAGATGCCGTCATCGGATTACCAGCGAACTTATTCTACGGAACTAGTATTCCGACCGTTGTATTGGTCTTCAAGAAGGGGCGCGAACGTCAGGATATCTTCTTTATTGACGCGTCTAATGATTTTGAAAAGGGTAAGAACCAAAACAACTTAACGGACGAAAATGTCGATAAGATTTTGGAAACCCTTGAAAAACGTGAAGATGTGGATAAGTATGCTCATCGTGCAGAAGTAGCTGAGATTGTCGAAAACGAGTATAACTTAAACATTCCGCGATACGTCGATACATTCGAAGAGGAACCACCTGTTGATGTGGATAAGTTGGTCAAGGAAATGGGCGAAGCGGATGCCAAGATCAATGACCTACAATCTGAATTATCCGGAATGATGGCCGATTTAGTGGCGACTGACCCTGTCGCTCAACAGCAGCTTGAGGCCATTAAGAGGATGTTACAATGAAAAACGAAAATTTAGTGCCAAAAGTGCGGTTTAAGGGGTTTAGTGACCCTTGGGAGCAGCGTAAGTTAAAATGGTTTTTACGTGTTTCAAAGTTAAAAAATATAGATGGCATTTTTGATAAAAATAGTGTGTTATCAGTATCTGGAGAATTTGGTGTTGTAAATCAGATTGCTTTTCAAGGAAGGTCATTTGCAGGAAAGTCTATTTTAAATTATGGAATCTTGGATCATAATGACGTTGTTTATACTAAGAGTCCCTTAAAATCTAATCCTTATGGAATAATTAAAACTAATTTAGGCAAGGCTGGTGTGGTCTCTACCCTATATGCTGTATATGCTCCTTTGAAGACAGTATACTCACCCATCCTAGGTTATTATTTCAATCTGGATACGCGAGTTAATAACTACCTACGTCCTTTAGTTAATAAGGGTGCTAAAAATGATATGAAAGTAAGAGACGAAGCCGTACTTGAAGGAAAAGTTTGTATTCCAGACTCTATAGAGACACAGAAAAGGATTTGCAATCTATTTTCGTTGATTGACAACCTTATCGCTGCCAATGAGGATAAACTAGAACAGTTAAAAACTCTCAAAAAGTTGATGATGCAAAAGATTTTTTCTCAGGAATGGCGCTTCAAGGGATTCACTGACCCATGGGAGCAGCGTAAGTTACTAGAAATTGCAGATCGTCTTTCGAAATCATCTAATAGTGAGAATTTAGCACATGTTGAATATGCCGATATTATATCAGGAGAGGGGAGACTTAAATCGGAGAGTCTTATTCAAAAGCGTACCGATAGCAGGTCAGGTATTCAATTTGTTGCTCAAAATGTTCTTTATGGTAAATTACGCCCATATCTCAATAATTGGTTATTCCCGAACTTTCCTGGGATTGCAGTTGGTGACTTTTGGGTTTTTCAAACTAAGAAGGGTATATTCGCTCCGTTCTTGTACGCCCTAATACAAAGTCCAAAGTATCAGCAAGTTGCTAATATCTCTACGGGAACCAAGATGCCTAGGTCTGACTGGAAAAAGGTATCTGGGATACACTTTGAAGTTCCAATCGAATTTAATGAACAACGAAAAATAGGTCATTTTTTTCTAAGGCTTGATAGCCTTATCGCTGCCAATGAAGATAAACTAAACCAACTTAAAGAGTTGAAGAAATATTTAATGCAAAATATGTTTGTTTAAATTCATGGATTTTTTACGGACTATCCCTGCTGAACAGCGATAGTATTAATTTATTTGTAAGTGTCAATTTTAGCCAAATGAATAATTATTCATGTATAAATGAGTTAGCAGCCGCACGAATGGTTGTTAACTCATTTTTTGGAGGTTTATTATGGCACAGCATGTTAAGTTCCATCAATATTTTTTTCAGTGGATGCAACTCTACAAATTAGATGCGGTTCGTCCAGTGACTTATCGCAAATATGAAATGTCACATCGTCAATTGGTAATGTTAGCGCCGGATTTAAAGATGAGTGACTTATCAAGGCTGACATATCAGCAATTGCTCAATGATTATGCGGAAACCCATGAACGGCAAACGACAATGGATTTTCATCGTCATTTAAAGGGCTCGCTTATTGATGCATTGGAAGAAGGTTTTATCGATCGCGACCCAACACGAAAAGCAATTATCAAAGGAATTAAGCATCGTCAGCATAAAACAAAGTATCTACATCAGTATGAGTTGCAGGCATTGTTAAATGAATTAAACCTGAACAACGAAGTCAATTGGGACTACTTCATCTTGCTGATTGCTAAGACTGGAATTCGTTTTGCAGAAGCCTTAGGTGTTACTCCTGCTGATTTCGATTTTGCTCACCAAACACTTTCAATTAGTAAAACTTGGGATTATAAATCTGCCAAAAGTGACTTCGCACCTACCAAAAATAATTCATCAGTCCGTAAAGTACCGCTGGATTGGCAGACTGTGATTCAATTTTCCCAGTTGACTAAAAAGCTGCCCGAAGATCATCCAATCTTTGTTCAAGCAAAAGTTTATAATGATACGGTTAATCATTATTTGGAGCGTCTATGCAAGCACGCATCTATTCCTGTGATTTCAGTCCATGGTTTGCGACATACACATGCTTCATTATTATTGTATGCGGGTGTTAGTATCGCCTCAGTAGCTCGACGGTTAGGTCATTCTAATATGACGACTACACAGCAAACTTATTTACACATTATTCAAGAATTAGAAAATCAGGATAACGATAAGGTCATGAAACATTTAGCAAGTCTAATATAGACGATAGGATTTACATTAATAAAGGCAGATTAAAACGTCCTCGAATGCTGAGGACGTTTTTTAAATTATACTCATTGGCAGCGATAAGGTTACTAAGTAATATTAAGACTTTTCCTAAACGTTGTTGTTCCATTAGGCATGGTAAGTAAATCGTATATGGAATAATATGCTTATTGTTTATTTGGGGGATTGTGGAGGTATCGGCAATTTTAGATAGATTTTCTTCTGAAATCAAGAAATAGAGGAAATATAAGTCTGTTTCTACTGGAGTTAAAGCCATCATATTAGTATCCATAAACATTTTTTTCTCTAATATTCTAACTTTATTAGTTAAAATTGCGGCCCCTCTTTTTGAAAATACAATTGACCCACTCTGAATCATCTTTTCAGCATTCCCCTTAACAGTATGTTTGGTACTGTTTTGAAAAACAGTTGAATTATTCAAGTCATCTACCTTTAAATATGGTTCGTCTCCGTCGACAAACTCACTGGGTGCATCTCCAGACTTAATAATCACATAGTTTCCGAGCTTACGCTGCTCCCAAGTTTTCAGGTTTATTTATCATATATTAGGAACTGGTACTTGGGAGCAGCGTAAGTTAGGTGATATAACTGCTATCACTATGGGACAATCTCCAAGTTCTGCAAACTATACAAATAATCCCGAGGATCATATCTTAGTTCAGGGAAATGCCGATATGAAAAATGGATACGTATTACCCCGTGTATGGACTACTCAAATAACAAAAAAAGCGGAAGCTGGAGATTTGATTCTTTCAGTCCGAGCTCCCGTTGGTGATATAGGTAAAACTGATTATGACGTAGTTCTTGGTCGAGGGGTTGCATCAATAAAGGGTAATGAATTTATTTATCAAACACTTAAATATATGAATGATATAGGTAAGTGGACTCGCTTTAGTACAGGGTCAACGTTTGAATCTATTAACTCAGCTGATATTAAAGATGCAAGGATTGGATATCCTAAATTAAATGAACAAAATTTAATAGGAAACATTTTAGAAAAAATGGACAGCATTATCGCTGCCAATGAGCAAGTCCCAAAATTAGTCATTAAAATAGTAAAGAATTCTCTCGTCAATTTATTACTATTTAACTAATAGTTTTAATTACCAATAACGAATTAATCGTGAGCAAAATAATCATCTTAAGCACAGTTTGAAAGTTGGATTCAGGCACCTAGAGAGTATAAATCAATAATTATGCCACATTTGGTTTAATACTAGTATAATTATCAAGATCAAAAATAATTATGCTGATTTGTGGGTGCTTCTGCATTATTTGAATAACAACCGTAGAAGTACCTTTGAAAAGCACCAATTCGCAAGCCAAGCAGAAATGCCAAGTTGACTATCTCATAATCTGGTTCACCATACCAAATGAAATCATGTTTCCCTAACTACCTAATCAACCGCAATAACACGCACACCACAATAATCCACGTCTTTCTGATCGCCAAACTGTCGCATGACCTCGCCGTGCGTGACGCAGGCGATGCAATCGTAGGAGGTAGCATACTTATTCAAAGTTGCCAAAACTCGGGTCTTCATTTCAGCTGCCGTTTCGTAAGGGAGGGGACTAGCGATGGTGCGTTTGCCGGCGTGTTGGCGATAGAGCTTGTAGGCCGTGGCCGCTTGTTCATCGGTATCAGTCCGAATACCCGTGTTATCGGGTAGCCACTCGTGTAATCCAAGTTCGACCTTTAGTGGGATATCATTAAAACGCACAATTTCCAGTGCCGTTTGTAAGGCGCGTGTGTAGGGGGACGACAGAATTAATTGGACTTGTGCAAATAACGGCTGCTGGGCGCATTGTTGTGCCAGCATAATACCACGGTCGGTTAAGCCGCCGAGTTCACGGCCGAAACCAGTTAATCCAGCTGTAGTGACCTGTTGATAAGTTGGTTCGGAGTGACGAATGAGATAGACTTTCATCGATTAGGACTTCCTTCATTGGAATTATAATGATTAATTTCATTATAGGCACCTTTGATCAGAAAAAACGACACTTCGAAAAATGAAGTGTCGTTTTCGTTAGACCTAATGACGTTATGATTGCCGATGTTTACCATAGAACCCGAACGTGACGACGGATAATAACAGTCCTAGGATGACCGCTAATTTGCCAGTCTGTTCGTCGGTTTGTGGTAACTGGGCTGAGTGTTCAGTGACGGGACTCGTTGTTTTGACCAAACTTGCCTGGGCGGCCACGGGTTTAAGCGTTGGTTTCACGGTCGCTGCTGGTTTTACAGCTACCGCTGGTTGAGTCGGTTTAATACGGTCTGGCTGCGTTACGGTCGTTCCTGGTTCGTTAGGCGTCTCGGGTGTGGTTGGCTCAACAGGCTTAGTCGGTTGTTCCGGTTGTTCGGGATCAATAATATCGTCGGTACCAGTCGTGTCAGTTGCTTGGTAGACGTACGTGACGTCCACGTTATCAGCAGTGAAGAGACCCATGGCATTTTCCGGCTGACCAACGAGTTCATGATCAGTGAACGTCAGGGGCACGGTTTGATAAGTGGTTCCCGTCTTGCCGCTCAGCACGGTTGGTTCGTTTAGTTTAATGCCGTCTTTGGTCATGTAATGCACCGTAACGGTTCCTTGGGTATCTGGAATTGTGGGGGTGTTTACAGTGTAAACATAGGTCACAGTCTTCGCGGTAGTTCCGAACGTCCCACTGACGTCACCCTGCACAGCCTTGAAGGTGTAACCATCGATAACCAGCTGTTCAGTCGAGTAGCTGTCACCTAAATACCCGCTGTGAACAACGTCAGGATGGATAGACTTACCATGCTCATCCAGATACTTGGCGGTGACGGGTAGCCCAGCCGTCCGTTCATAGACGTAGGTCACAGTCTTAGCAGAAGTCCCGAACGTCCCACTGACGTCACCCTGAACGGCTTTAAAGGTGTAGCCGTCGATAACAAGTTGTTCGGTCGAGTAGTTGTCACCCAAATACCCGCTGTGAACAACGTCAGGATGGATAGACTTGCCATCTTGATCCTGATACTTGGCAGTGACCGGCTGTCCAGCTGTCCGCTCGTAAATGTAAACGACGCGTTGTGGCTGCAAAGTATAGGTACCAGTCGTGTTACCCTGTGTCGATTTTACCGTATAGCCGTTAATGTTCAGCGGTGACGTTTCATAGGGCTGTCCTAATTGACCTTGACCGCTTAATACGTTATCGGCGGCTAACTGCTGGCCGTTTTCGGCTAAATACTGAACTGTGATATCGCCCGCATCCTCGCGAGTGTAGACGTAGATGACAGTTTGCGCTTGGTCGCTGAATTGCCCAGTAGCGTTCGCTGGTGTTTGAATTAAGCGGTAGTTTTCAATCGTCTTGGCGTTCGTCTGGTAGGGTCGACCTAGCTGACCGTTACCGGTTAGGATGTCGTCGGGAGCTAAAGTCGTGCCGTTAGCGTCTTGATACTTCACCGTGATATGGCCAGCATTTGAGCGCGCATACTGGTAAATAACGGTTTGCGCGTCGGTTGAAAAGGTCCCGGTGGCGTTCGCGGGTGTGACGACTAGGTAAAAGTTAGGAATTGAAATGGCTGCCGTTTGATAGGCTGCTCCTAGCTGCTCTTTGCCGTCTAAAAGCTTGTCGGGTGCTAGTAGGTTACCAGCACTATCTTGATACTTAACAACAATCTGACCAGCATCGCGGCGCACATAGACGTAAATGACCGTCTGTTCCTGGTCTGTGAAAGTGCCCGTGGCGTTTGCCGGCGTTGTCATCAGGGTGTAATTTTCAATGTCTAGTGGTTCAGTCGTATAAGCTTGGCCGAGTGATTGGGAGCCGGAAATTGTCTTATCGGGCTTTAATTGGTGTCCCTGCTTATCTTGATATTTCACCGTAATGTTACCGGCGTCTAAGCGGACATAGACAAACGTGATGCTTTGCGGATCAGTCGTGAAAATGCCAGCCGCATTGCCGATAGTTTGCTGTAATTTAAAATGGTCAAAGGTTGGCGCATCTAAATTGTAGGCGTTACCGAGATTGTGTTTTCCAGGTAGAATTTGCGGTTCGTAGACTAAGTTGCCGTTAGTATCGACCATATGAATCGTAATGTCGCCGGCGTCCTTACGAGTATAGTAATAAGTGACGGTCTGGGCATCCGCCGTGAAGACACCACTGGCATTGCCGACAATGTTCGTAAAGTCATAATTTGGTAGCTCGTCATCAATGCGCTGAGTCGTGTAAGGCTGACCGACGATGCCGTTTAAGGTGAGGTCAGCAGTGACTAGGGATTCACCGGTAAGCGCGTCGACGTATTTGACCGTGATGGGCGCAGCAGTGGCAGCTAAGACATACGGGCGGACGACGACAAAGTTGTTACCGTCAGAAGCGGCGGTCATGAAATAATAATCGTCCATGGGAATAACCGTGGTACCGTTAAAGGTCGGACCTGTTAGTCCGGGTTGCTGGGGCTTCATATTCGTGTAGTAGATATGACCGTTGCTGTCGTAATAACCACCGCCCGCACCGTTGAAGTACCAGCGAACGTAAAGCTGACCGTTTTTGTAGAAAACAGTTTCACCGACGCCATTATTGGGCTTCAGTTGAACCTTAGAGCCATCTGGTAAATAGCAATCAATCGCCAGCGTCGCAATATTATTATCTGCACTAATATAGGCGGGTGGTAAGGTGATAAATTGGTTACTGAATGTGCCTTTCAGATTTTTAAATCCTTTAAGTGGCGAAAAATCTGAAATGTGGTTATAGGCGGCATCGACCTCCGTTAAATTCTTTAAGTTTGCGAGCGGTGAAATGTCCGTGATCCGGTTTTGCTGAATATTGACCACTTGGAGTTTTTGTAAGTTGGCTAATGGTGAAATATCAGTGACATCACTATAGTAGCTGCCAGACGGTGCGTTCAAGTTGTTATTGAGCCAGACTGTCGTAAGGTTAGTAGCATATTGCAGTCCTTCTAATGAGTAGGAAGTCTTGCCGTCGATATAAGTGTCCTTGCCATAGTAGGTGGTCAGTAGTAGCATATCTGCCTTAGTGATGTCTGCAGCTGAGTTCCAGGTACGATCTGGGTTCTGTTTGCGCAGTTGACTGAGTACCTCTTGTTGCAATAACGTGTTCGGCATCCAATCGTTAATATTTTCTGACGCGGTGCGGCTAATGGCACGGACGACTGGTTGGTTAGTTTTCAAAACCAGCTTTTCCTGGTTTACGTTGGTAACAATTTTATCATCGGTTGACGCTGAGCTAGTCGCTGACTGAGTATTCACCTCGGTGGTAGTGGAGTTGGACGACGCGGGTACGGCTTGGTTGCTTGGAAGCTTGATTATCGGTTGTCGTTGCTTTAGCTTGACTATCAGTCGCTGATTCAGTGTTTGATTCGGTAGTTGGTTCAGTAGTTGATGCGGAGGTTGTTTGAGCTGGTGCGGTTTGAGTTGGGTGCTTAATATCTGTGGTCGGTGTTGATTCTGACGTGGTAGTTGCTTGAGATTGTGATGCTGGATTTGCTGATTGTTGTTGTGGGTTGGTGTTCACTGACGACGAGTGCTCAGAGGGACTTCCGGTTGATGTGGTGGGTGACGTGGCTGCGACTGCTGACTGGCCGGATTTTATCGTGGATACTGATGTAGAAGTATCCGCTTTCAAATTGACCTGAGTAGCGTTAACTTGAGTATTCGTATTCAACTGACTGTTGGTCGGTTCGTTGGTTGTGGTCGTGACTGTATCGTCGGCAGCCGCCGCCTGACTGGCAATCGTTAACGTTGTCAGTATCATGGCGGTTGCGCTCGTGATTACCCATCGCGATTGGTGACGTTTATTCTGATTATTAACATTGTTTGGTTTCAAAGATCCCCACTCCTTCAAAATACTTATATAATGTCGTTGACAATTTAAGGGTAACATTGTCATTGCCGTTAGTCTAATAAATGATAATTTAATTATTGGGAGCTAATTGTATCTGTCAATGTCAGCTGGCTGCATAATAGTTGACGTAAGCATAAGATTGATTATAATTTAAATGGTAATAATTACTATTTATCAGGAGGCACCCATGATGGAAAAACAAGATTTAGCAAGTGCGCGCAGGCGTCTACGGGGGACCAACTTAAAATCGCGGAAACGCGCATTGAAGATTTTACATGATGCCCGACGTAACGCCAGTAAAGCCAAATAGTATCAGCGAACGTTAGCTAATTTGGCTAACGTTTTTTTGTTAGCTGTGCGGTATGATTAAGATACAGGAATGAGTGGAGGACATGTGGATGGAAACAACTTTGGTGATTATTCGGGGAAATTCTGGGAGTGGCAAGACGACGCTAGCGCAGGCGTTGCAACGACGCGTGGGCCATCATACGTTGCTAGTGTCCCAAGATGTCGTTCGTCGCGACATGCTGATGAGTCATGATTACCCGGGAAATATTTCAATTGGTCTGATTGAACAAATTGCGTGTTATGGGCTGGGACGTGTGCCTGTAGTCATTGTGGAAGGCATCTTAGCACGTGATCGGTATGGAAAAATGTTGGCGCGGCTTAGTCAATCGTTTCCACGCGTCCTTACTTATTATTTTGAAGTGAGCTTTGCCACGACCTTGGCGCGTCATCAAAAGCGTCATCGTGATTTTGGTGTGGAAGACATGCGTCGGTGGTGGCTTCCACATGATACGTTGGGCGTTGCTAACGAAGTCTTAATTGGCGAGCAACAAGATTTAACCACGGAAGTTCAACAAATTATGACTACCATACATGATTGTGACTAAACAACCATGAGTTGATTGGTTTGATCGTGGTTGAGGATTAAGCTGAAATCATAAAGGGGGGCGAGCCAATGTTACTCGCAGCATTATTGAAAACGCGTCGCTGTCAGTATGGATTGACACAGGCACAATTAGCGTCCAAGTTATTTGTTACGACTCAGGCGGTGTCTAAGTGGGAACGCGGAAAGGCGATTCCGTCAATCGATAATTTACTGGCACTGTCGGATCTGTATAATCTATCCTTGGATGAATTAGTGCGTGGTAGTGCTTTCTTTCCAAAGCCATATATTGTTGGTCGGCGACTAAGCTTTGGGCGACTTCTGGGTCTCGGATTATTTTGGCTATTTGTTTGTCTATTATTTACTGGTTTTGGTTATCAGCCGTGGTGGCTCTTTTTATCACTTTATATTGTTGGATTGATTGTGGTCGTTCCAGTGGGAATCAATAGTTACTGGGTGATTCAGCCTGCTACCATTGAATTGCATACGTATGCTGCATCGACATTGACGAAGTTTCGCCAAATTGTGTTCAATTGTCCACGGTGCCAACTAATCCACTATACAGATCTGCAGCGAGTTACCATCAGTTATCGGTGTCGCAAACGATTTTCACCATTTGATTTCAATCCGGATTATTTTCAATTGATTTTAAAGACTAATGCCCAAACTTATCAGCTGGAATGTGCGTTGAAGGCCAGCGACTATTTACCGCAATTTGTCAGTTATTTGCAACGACAAGGTGTGACGGTTGATGATCCTCAACAAGTTGTGGAATTGTTAGTTTCAGGAAAGTCGTTGTATCAGCATTTTCATACCGAGACTTGATCTTGAGCGGTTGCAACCAACCGTTGCGGTAGCGCTTAAGTGTGTTGCAATGAATTGGTGCACTCAATAGTCTAGTATTGTAATAGAGGAGCGGGTAGGATGAAAATTGTGATTGGCAGTAAAATAAAAGAGCAACGACAACAGCATGAATGGTCCCAGCAGACGGTGGCGGAGCGGTTACACGTCTCACGGCAAACTATTTCCAAGTGGGAATTAGGAAAAAGTTATCCAGATTTAGAGTTATTGGTAGCACTGAGCAAACTATTTGCTGTCTCAACGGATGAGTTATTAGGTTTGAGCAGAAGACCTGTTCAGCGACCATGGTGGCAGTTGTTATTGCGTAAAAGGAGTCGAACAGATATGACGGTGAAATGGTACAGCGGGGGGCAGGATCGGGCACGTGTTGCTGTGGGCATAATTAGTGATTTAGTTGCTAATCTAAATACCACGAATGAGCAACCGTTACGACAGCTGCTGGCAACTTATTATCAGGAACTATTGGAACAACGAACTGGTTCAGTACTGGGAGTATTCGACAGAATGAACTTAGACATCTCCAAATGTCTGCGGCAGCAACAAATCAAACTATCACCAGAAAATGAGCAACTAATGCAACAGCTGGTGGGGTTGAACATGATTTACTACCGGTGATTTATTTTGAAAGTAAAACGCAAACTGTCAATCATCTAGCTTAATAGATGCTGACAGTTTGCGTTTTATGTTAAAAATCAATCGCAGGATTAAAGGTTTGACAAGCTTGTTCGACTAGATAAGCAATCGGTTTAGCTAGCACGTGACTTGGTAAGTAGGCAATACTAAAATCAAGGCTGAGCTCGCTTGTTGGTAATTTGAACGCATTGATAGGGTACTTGGCTGGTTGAGTGGCTAGTTTTGCCAACATTGCAGTGGCTAGAACAATGCTACCAAGTCCTTGAAGTGTCAAGCTTAGTGCAAAGCGAGAGTTATCGACTTCAATGAGTGGAATCGTTTGAATGCCTTTATCGGCAAAGTAATGGTCAACCAGTTCTTGAAAGCGAGCTTCACCGACTGCACGGATGACAGGCTCACCAGTCATTCCTGTAAGAATGGTGGGGGTGAACGGTCGCCAAAATTGATTGGACTGATATATTCCGGCTGTTTTTGGAATGACTAAAGACAAAGAAATTGTCTGCAAAGGGATGGTTTTGACGTTAGTTTGATGAATTGTTTTGCCAATAAAAAAGTCTAGCTGATGACTAGCTAGCAACGTTTCTGCTTTTGATGTTGTGATTTCTAGTATTTTAGTGCGAATGTTCGGAAAACGTTGATAAAAAGCAGGTAGTGTTTGACTAAACCAAGCATTAGCCATTGGTGGTGTAATCCCAATCGTCATACTTTGATACTTATTTTGACTGATTTCTTTAAGTTCAGTGTTCATTCGCTGATGGAGACGGGCGTCACTTTGCAAATAAGTCAGTAATCTTTCTCCAGCATAAGTTAATTCAAGTGGATGATGGCCGCGGTCGATTAAGGGGGTCCCAAAATGAGTTTCCGCACTTTTAATTGTGCGGCTAATGTACGGCTGACTGATGAATAAACTTTGTGCAGCTTTCGTCATACTATTGTGCTGTTGAATAGCTTCTAAAAATACTAACAATTTATTTTCCATGAAATCGCCACCTTTAATGCTTAATCTTATTAAAATCAAGTATAACCCATTACTCATTTGTAATAACAGATAATCAGATTGTTATTTCTATAAAAATGAAAGCGGTTATATAATACAGATGTAGTTAAAAAATGATTCTGTTTGTGATTTAAATATCAATTTCAATTGTGCTTTAGAATACGTTAAATGGATTTTGAAAGGGTGGTCAGCATGCTCCAAAAAATGAATCAGGTTAAATGGGATTATCAATATGATACGGTAGTTATTGGCTTTGGTGGTGCCGGGGCGACAGCAGCGCGGTTTGCGGCGGATGCACATGCGAAGGTATTGCTCACGGATGCAGCGCCGAATGGTCATGAAGGAGGCAATACCCGTTATTCTGCCCAACTCTTAGGAACGGTAGATAGTTTCGATGAGGGTAAAAAATATTATCAAAACTTAACGGCACCCATGCAATTAGACGATAGTATGATTGATACTTTCGTAGCGGGCATGGCGAATATGCGCGACTATGTTCAAAAGTATCTCAATGTTGAACCGGTGAGTGTCAAAAATGATTTTACAGCTGCTGATTCTCCAATTTCATTAGACAGTGCAGTTCATGAGTTTCCTGAATTTGATGGAGTTCAATCCTATGACTTTACAACTGTCCATCATGGCATTTTTGATGCAGCTTTGTGGAAAATTCTTCGACAAAAAGTGTTAGATCGGCAGCAACAGATTGATGTCTGGCTTAGTGCTCCGGCACAACATCTGATTCAAGATCCCACTACGAATACAATTATCGGTGTCCAAATCGAACGTCAGCATCGTTTAGTTAATGTTCGAGCTACCAATGGTGTAGTCCTAGCATGTGGTGGTTTTGAAAATAATCAACAAGCCATCCAGGACTACCTTGGTGCTGAGCACTTGGCACCATTAGGCACGCTGTTTAATAAGGGTGCTGGTATTAAGATGGCCCAAGAAGTTGGCGCGGACTTTTGGCACATGCAAAATTATGAATCACTCGGATTTTTACATGGTCTTTCGATTGCCGTACCACAAGGTGAACGTGGTCGCTTGATTTTAGGCTGGCCGGAAGTTAACCATGGTAGCGTTATTACGGTGGCTGATGACGGTAGTCGGTATTTTGATGAGAGTGAAGCCAACCGGCACGGTCACATTTATGATCATGGAATGTGGCGAGTACCGCGGACAAATGTCCATCCATACCTGGTTTTTGATGAGACTCAGTATCAACAGATGTTAGCAAGTCAATATACGCCGATTAATAATCTCACCGATTTAGTTGTGAAGGCCACTACTCTAAACGACTTAGCACGAGTTATGGAAGTTGATGGTACGGTACTTACCAAGACCGTTCATGATTTCAATTATTTTGTCGAGTCTGGTACTGACTACGCGTTTAATCGGCAGGTTGATACGATGCGGGCACTTGATGGTGGGCCATATTATGCGCTTAAGTTAACAAACAACGTACTTAATACCCAAGGGGGACCACGTCGTAATGACCGGGCAGAGATTTTAGATGCAAATCAGCAACCTATTCCGCACTTGTATGGTGCAGGTGAATTGGGCGGTATTTGTGCAAATCAGTATCAAGGTGGCGGTAATTTAGCTGAATGCCTGATTTTTGGAAAAATCGCTGGTGAAAATGCAGCTAAACCTAAGGAAGAAACGACACAATTAGTCGATGAAAAAGCAGTGGCTAAGCCGGATGCGAATACTAGTGCTTCGGTGCATCAGACTGGTGCCAATGATTTGCTAGCTGAAGCATCACCGGACATCACAGTTGGTGAACACCAATACTTAGGGCGCTCAGATGATGGCATTGGTGGGCAAGTTGTGGTTCGTATCACGTATGTTGACCAACAATTAACTCATGTTGAAGTAGTTGAACAACATGAGACTGGTGAAGTTGGTGGTCAGGCAGTTGCCGAATTGCCGGCAAAAATGGTGGCTGCTAACACTTATGATGTGGATGCAGTTTCCGGCGCTTCTGTATCGAGCCGTGCCATCAAGGCCGCAGTCAAGGACGCGCTATCCCAGGCCGAACAGACCGTGTCAAATGATTAACCACTGATCGCACAACCCACGAATCACCTAGTGCTTTTAGTATCTTTTAGTGCGTAATACCGGTAAACTAGAATTAACAAATTCAATCAATGGAGGCCGCTCATGCGTATTACAAAAACGAGTTTGCTCCTCAGCAGTTTATCATTGGTACTCAACACGTTGTCATTGATTATGGCAATTCGCAAGTATCGATTACAAAATCACTAATCATTAGAAATTCAAAAACACCGCTGTGACTAACGAACGCATTAGTCGTAGCGGTGTTTTTGGTTTTATTAAGCTTCATAATCCGTCAAATCAGCCAAGAAGCGTTGAATCACCGCAAGTTCTGCTGGTGAGTAGTGTTCATGAAGGAGCGTGATTGCTTGATGATTGCGGGTTGCATGCATCTTATCATGATAGCGGGCCAGCTTACGACCACTCGGCGTTAAGCGGTAGAAGATCTTTTTGTGATCATCGGGTTGCTGGAATGAGCCAATTAAGCCCTGCGTTACGAGTCGTTTGGCTGCCCGGGTCACACCACCTCGAGTGACGCCGAGGTTAGTAGCTAAGTCGATGCCCGTTTGTGGACCGGCCTCTAGTTCAGATAATAAATGTAGGCCAACGATGGAAATATCCGGCAACAGGCGGCGTAGATTGGCTTCGGTGATATGCTGCTGTAACCATTTCTGTTCACCAGTAGTGGAAGCACGCTTGGTTCGAATCGTTTTGAGCTGCGTTAGAATTGTCTGTTCCGTGGATATTGACATCGATTGATCCCCCTTAGATAGTTGTGCGTCATGGCGACTGGTTCTCGTGGTGGTTAGCGCGCAATTATCAATTAATCATTAGCTTTTATTACTATTATTATACCGGTTTTAAAATTCACCGGCGAGTTTTTCTGCTGCTACCTGTGCGGCAGTGATGGCCTGTTCTCGCTGTTCTGGAAATTGGTCCAATCCTTCAATGAAGATGGTTCGGTAATCCTGAATCCCATACAGTTGCATCATGCCACGGAGGTAGGGGTCGCCTGCTTCAACCTGGTTGTGCTGATCAGGTTGGTGATAGTAGCCACCCGCAGCCTGAATGTGTAAGACGTGTTTGTCGGGTAATAAGCCGACCGGGCCGTTGACCGTGTACTTAAAAGTTTTACGGGCGACTGCGGTTAAGTCTAAGTATTGTTTGAGTTCGGCTGGAAGAAAGTGATTGTACATTGGATTAACGAAGACGATCTTGTCGGCTGCTAGAAATTCAGCTAGCCAGGCGGCGTGACGGCTAAGTAGTTCAGCTTCCACTGACGTTAGTTCTTCACCGTATTTTTGTTTACGCCAAGCTTCGAAGGTTGTGTCGTTCAAAGCGGGAACGCCGTCCTGATAAAGATCGCGTGTCGTAATCTCATCGTTCGGATGGGTTTGCTGATACGCAGTTTTAAAACTCGCTGCAACGGTCAGTGAGGCACTGGGGACGGTCGTGTGTGGATGAGCATTAATCATTAATAATTTTGTCATTTTAAACAGCTCCTTAATTTTGTTGACAAGCAACATTTTATCTTGAATATTGTTGCTTGTCAACAAATAAGATAAAAATTCCCCACACATTCGAAAATGCGTGGGGAATTTAAAGGATGCACGATTAATTTTGATTAACCAATGCTACTAGCACTAGGTTGGAGCGACTTTACGGGTAAATACGGTGCAACATACGTGGAAACGGAATGGTTTCGCGAACGTGATCTTGCAAAGTGATCCAAGTCAGAAAACGTTCCAGACCCATACCGAAACCGGAGTGCGGCACCGAACCATATTTGCGTAAATCGAGATACCACTCGTAATCCTGCAAGTCTTGACCGCTGGCTAGTAACCGTTCCTTCAAGTAGTCATAATCCGTTGAGCGTTCGGAACCGCCGATGATTTCGCCGTAACCTTCAGGTGCTAACAGGTCAGCTGCAATGACGACATCATCGCGCGTCGGGTGTGCCTGCATGTAAAAGGCCTTGATTGCTTTGGGATAGTTTAAGACAAAGACCGGTTGGTCAAAGTGTTCTGCCAAAAATGTCTCTTCCGGTGAGCCAAAGTCGACACCCCAGTCGACGTCAAAGCCGTTCGCTTGGAGTAGTGTAATAGCATCGTCGTACAAAACTCGCGGAAATGGAAGCTTGGTGTACTTTTGCAACGTCGCAACATCGCGGTCCAAAACGGCCAGTTCGTGGGGGCAATGGTCAATCACGGCTTGAACGAGGTAGGCCACCAATTGTTCTTGGACTTCCAGACTTTCATCTTGATGCATCCAGGCCATTTCAGGCTCAAGTTGCCAGAATTCTGTTAAGTGGCGACGAGTCTTGGATTTTTCGGCCCGAAAAGTTGGTCCAAACGTGAAGATTTTGCCGAACGCCATTGCGCCAGCTTCACCGTATAACTGTCCGGATTGTGATAAATAGGCGTCCTGACCAAAGTAATCAGTTTTGAATAATTCAGTCGTCCCTTCAGGAGCGGAACCGGTCAAAATCGGCGCGTCAATCTTAATAAAACCGCGGTCATTGAAGAACTCATAAACGGCTCGAATGACCTCATTGCGAATTCGCATAATTGCGTTGGGACGCGATGACCGTAGCCAAAGATGGCGATGATCCAACAGGAAATCAATACCATGGTCCTTGGGCGTGATCGGGTAGTCGTGACTAGTCCCAACCACTTCAAATTGTGAGATGGCAAGCTCGTAGCCAAAGGGGGAACGGGTATCTGCATGAATCGTGCCGGTGACCCAGAGGCTAGTTTCTTGCGCGAGGTCGGTCAGTTGTGCAAAAGCTGTTTCACCGAGCTCGTTTTTGAGAGCTACCCCTTGAAAAGTTGCTGTGCCATCGCGTAATTGAAGAAAGGCAATTTTGCCGCTAGAACGCTTATTACTGAGCCACACCCCAATTTTAACTTGTTCATTGACATGGTCAGCGGCGTTGATAATACTAATGGTTTCCATGATATTGATCACTCCTTCTTGTTGGATTTTAAATCAGATTAAAGTAAATGAATGTTATGTTCGGCACATTGGTCGATCATGGCTTGTGGCCACAAGGCAGCTTGTACTTCACCGACATGGGCTTTGCCAAGTAATAACATGCAGAGCCGTGATTGACCAATCCCGCCACCGATCGTGTAAGGGACGTCCGCGTTCAAGATCATTTGGTGGTATGGCAAGCTAAGCCGGTCTTCGGCGTCCACGTCTTTAAGTTGTTTCTTCATTGATTCAGCATCGACCCGGATTCCCATACTTGAGATTTCGATAGCTTGGTCTAATGGTTCATACCAGAAGAGGATATCGCCGTTCAACTTCCAGTCATCATAGTCGGGGGCGCGGCCATCGTGACGTTCGCCGGAATCAAGCTTCCAGCCAATTTGCATTAAGAAGACACAGCCGAGTTTCTTGCAAATGGCGTTTTCGCGTTCGCGCGGCGTCATGTCAGGGTACATGTCTTCGAGCTCTTGTGTGGTTAAGAAGTGAATTTCGTCTGGTAAGTGGTGAACGGCTTGTGGGAACTTGTACCAAACTTCGTGTTCCATGTGCTTGATCACTTTAAAGATTTGACGTACCGTGGCTTTCAAAGTTTCAACGGTTCGTTCTTCCTTACTGATCACTTTTTCCCAATCCCATTGATCGACGTAGGCGGAGTGGTAGTTGTCTAAATCTTCATCCTTACGAATAGCGTTCATGTTCGTGTAGAGACCTTCATGCATATCAAAACCGTAGCGCTTTAAAGCGACCCGTTTCCACTTAGCAAGTGAGTGAACGATTTCGATTTGTTCATCACCCATGTCTTGCATAGTGAAGGAGACAGGTTTTTCGACACCGTTTAAGTTATCGTTCAGACCAGTTTTCTTTTCAACGAACATCGGTGCTGAAAGCCGAGATAAGTTTAGTTGCTTCCCAAATTCATCTTGGAACGTTTCACGAATGTAACGAATGGCCTGTTGGGTTTCTTTAACGGATAATTTAGGATCGTAATCCTTTGGAATAATTAAATGCATATGCGTGGTCTCCTTTAAAATAAGTTCAGATTTTAGTTACAGGATAAAAGAAAAGAGCCTTCCATCCCTTGAATTATCAAGGGACGAAAGACTCTTTCGCGGTACCACCCAAGTTGTTTACCTTACAGTAAACCAGCTTTAAAATAGTGTACAAACATACACCACCGATGGTAACGTACCGGTTAACGGCTAATCCTACTTTAACGAGGTTATTTCAGTTAGCAACTAAGAAAGTGTTTTTCGGATTAGTCAAGTTCTGGTCGGGTTTCCACTCACTCCCGATTCACTGGCAGGTTGACTAATCGTACTCCTCTTTCCTCCGTTTTTTATCTTGTGACATTTATATTAGCACGATTCTGGTATTTGTAAACCACTAAATTAAAAATAAATTAGTTTAGTCTCATGAATTCACCATAAAAATCTTAGCTAAAACCGCAAGCTACCGGGCTTAATTAATCGTTTAAATTATAACGTAATTTCATTTTTTCAGAACCGGCAATGACCATATCGCCGAGTAATTTAGTTTGTAACTTCATCGCGGTATCGGCCAATTGTTGGTTAGCCGTTTCAAGATAGGCCGTGACGTCTTGGTGGTTAGCCAAGTCAGCGTCGGTATCATTCTCGATTTTACGGTAAGCACTCATGGCTTCGAGTTCGTAACTATTCCGCATATCCACGTAAAAGTCGTAGTCGGTGTCACCCAAAAGGGCGGTTGTACAGCTTAACCAGTACATGTGGTTGAGATTAAAGGTGCCGTCCGCATCTTTGTAGCTAGCTGGCGTGTCATTGACATTTGCATAGAATGGTACGACCGTGTTGAAGGTATTGGCACCAAAGGCTAACCAGTGAATACCGGCAACAGCAGCGGGGACGTTGTTGCGAATCTGTAAGATGTGCACATCGTGGTTACGGTTGATCCCGATTGGCCGGAAAAGGGTTTTGTCAGCTTCAGAGCCACTTCCGTAAACATCGTATTTCGTGTTTTCAAAGTGAGAACTCAAAACGAACTTGACGTCTTCGATAGAAATCTTACGGTTAGCATGGCAGATGAATGGTAAGTCTTGTTCCATTGGATCTTGTACAACGTCCGGCGTGAAGTATTTCTGACCGAACCAAGCCCGGGGGTTGTTGTAAACCGTATCTTTGATTGAAGCACTCCCAAAGATATGCCGCAAGTTGACACGGTCAAAGTCAGGATTCAAGTGGTAATCTTCAATCAATTGTTCAAGGTCAGCTGAAGCTAAGGTATCATCAGCGTTAAAATCGAAATCGTCAATATTCATGCGGTTCGGAGCAACCACGTAAGCATCGTCAGGAATACGTTTAGCAACCCAGTGGTGACCACCAATGGTTTCTAACCACCAGATTTCGTCTTGATCAGAAAAAGCGATACCGTTTGGTTCGTAAGTCCCGTATTGTTCAAGCAGGGCACCTAGACGAGTAACGCCTTCCTTGGCGCTGTGAATGTATGGTAATACTAGGGTGCAAAGGTCTTCTTCACCAATTCCGCCGGCAACGAAGGGATCGATTCCCAAGATACGCGAGTTCGTGGTGATGGTTTCGGTTGCGGACATGGCGATGTTCTCACTGTTGATCCCTGCTGCTGGCCAGGTTCCATTGGTCAAGATTGAGTTGGGAATTGAAGTATACCGTAAGGGATTGTCAGGTAAGTCGACTTCGACCTTACTAATGACGGACTGATAGTGCCGGGGTTGATCTGCGGGATTGACCACAACTAATCGTTCGGGGTCTAGGGCTTCGTGACCATCATCGTTTCGTGAAATAATGGTCGAGCCATCGATTGAGGCTTTTTTACCGACGAGAATCGTGGTACATGAACCTTTAATACGTTTTTCCATGATATTAAAACACTCCTTTTAAGCTATTAATATCATTATACGCTTTCTGAGCGGGTCGGGATAGAACGGGCTTTTTTGAGAATATAATTAATCCCGCTAATACTAAAACCGGTGACCGCCGCAATTTCACGGTAAGTCTTGCCACGTGCCCGTAACTGGTGAACTTGCGCGTGGCTGGCATGTTGTGGTGTGGGGCTAGGCGTCTGGATTGACGGAACCACCGCTGGCACCGTAGCTGGTAGTGCGATCGGTGCAGGCGGTGTAGTGATTACCGGCGTTTGGTGAGTTAGTTCAGCAAGCTTAACCATGACTAATTCAGTTGTCTGAACATCCCAAATGGCGTTATGCTGGTGTGGATTGCTGATATTAAAAAGTGCGGCTAAGCCATTTAATGGCAGATCATGGCTACCGACCTTATGGTTGCCACGATTGATCAAGGTATTCGTATAGGCTTGGGCATCAAAAATCGTGACCGGGCGACTGACTAGCTGCTGTTCGGTGGGGGTCAATTGCTGATAATACTGAGTTAGTAATAATCGAATGTGTTTCATGTCCTGTGTCTGATCCCAAAAAACGAGGGGGAGTTGTGGCTGGATAACTTGCTGGATGAATGCTTTTAGAATCGTCAAGGGGTCGCCTTGCGCCTCGTAAGCGACGGTCGTTAAGCCAGTTGCTGATAAACCGGCCAACTTTTTGTCAGGTAAAAAGTTAGGATCATCGAAGTAACGATTGAAAAAAGGCGCTGTCTGCGTATGATGGGAAAAACCGATGGCACTGAGCTGGAAGATACTAGCCCGTAATTCGGGTGATTCGATGACGTGCCAACTGACGGCTTTAGCGGAGCCATTACGACGAAAGCGAGTGCCGAACTCGCAGTCGATGATTACGTAAGCGGTCGGACATTCACTCAATTCCGTTGGTGAAGGTAGGATCGTGGGTTGGCTTAGTTCACCGGCCGGCTGCGCAGGGGGAAACTGGTATCCCAGCGTCGCCAGAAATTGAACGGTATCCTGCCCGAGCTGGTTATTGGTTACTTTAGCGACCTTCTTTTCAGTTAAGACAATTTCTTTACGCGCCACGAATAAAATATGATAGCGCTGCTGTTCATCACAGATAATTTCGGTCACGTTGCCGGCAAGGCTGTATTCTGAAGCGAGTGCTAATTGATGGTCCTTTTGAATACGGTAAACGGGATGGTTGACAAAGTATAGACAATTCAAGTTATTTGAGATCTTACGCTCAAGTAAGGTTAGGTTCGTTGGCATCATCGACAACAGCTCCTCTGATCTAAGTACTTATATTTTAGCGGCTTTGTACATTAGCTGGCTAGTGTTTGCACTGCAGATCGAACCATGAATTTGGTAATCACGAATTGGTGCCTGGTGTTATAGTGACCGTAGAGTGCTAGTTGTGCGTCAGGTTGGAGTTGGTAAAATAAAGTCAATGCATGCTTGACGATGATGCAGTTGATGGGCGTAGGCTCGGTCGCCTTTAATGGCGTGACTTGTAAGTACAACATAAAGGGGTCCAACTTTAATATTTTGCTTTTATTTAAATACTTAACGGTTAGATTTTCTGACTGCATGCTAATCACCTCAATACGAGTATACGAACATACGTTCTTAAATGCAAGCAAAATAACTGCGTTAACAAATTTATTTTAAGATGAGCGTTAGGTGCACTGGACTGTTTCGAAATAATTTATTAAAAATCGCAACGAATCAGGCAAGTCACGGGGAAAAAGCTACAAAAAATTGAGAACTCTTGGTATGATGAATAGTAGTGAATGAGAGGAGGCCGAGTCATGGATCGAGGACGACGCGCAACGCTGGAAGAACGAATTGCGATCGTAAAGTATACGCTGGACCATTGCAACGATTATCGAGAAGCCGCTAAGCATTTTAATGTTTCGTATCCACAAGTCTATACATGGGTACGAAAATATCGACAACACGGCATGGAAGGTTTGGTGGATCACCGTGGCCGACCCAAGCAAGGCTAAGTCAGCATTGTACATATAAACTGTGTGGGCGAGTGCCCTTTGATGGCCAATCTGACATGGTTGTTTAATCAATATCGGTCTCTTTAAAGTGTCCGTTCCTATAAAATCAATAGGGACGGGCACTTTTCGGTATTTTGATAGTTTTCGTGGCGCAAGTGCGACTTAACGTACCTAGTGATTACCGGGGCGCGTTCTTGTCATGGGCCGGTATTCTCGGTAGAATGAGAGTATTAATTCAAAGAGGGAGTTTACGTGTGATGATTGACTTAGCGGCGGCACAGCAAGTATTAAAGACCACGTTCGGATATGATGAATTCCGACCGGGGCAAAAAGCAGTGATTGAACAAGTGTTGGCCGGTGAAAACACCCTAGCGATTATGCCGACTGGGGGTGGTAAGTCATTATGTTACCAAATCCCAGCGTTACTTTTTCAGGGGCTGACCGTCGTTGTCTCACCATTAATTTCTTTAATGAAAGATCAGGTAGACGCGTTAAATGATAATGGTATCGCGGCGACTTTTATTAACAGTTCACTGGATTTCCAAGAGATTAACGAACGGCTTCAAGAACTACGGGCGGGGGATTATACCTTACTTTATGTGGCACCCGAGCGGTTAGATTCGGATTATTTTATTCAAGCGCTGGGCCGGTTGCCCATCCAACTGTTAGCAATTGATGAGGCCCACTGTATTTCACAGTGGGGGCACGATTTTCGTCCCAGTTATTTAGCGCTCAGCACGGCGATTGAACAATTGCCGACCCATCCGCAAGTTCTAGCTTTAACTGCGACGGCAACTGAGCAAGTTGCTGCGGATATTTGCGGCCGCTTAGCGATCGATCCACAACATGAAGTGAATACTGGTTTTGCCCGCGATAACTTGGATTTGACGGTGGTCAAGGACCAAGACACGGACCGTTACATTTTAGATTATTTGAAAGTTAATCATGGTGAAGCCGGGATTATTTACGCCAGCACCCGTAAAGAAGTGATGCGTCTGACGAGTTTGTTGCAAAAGCATGATATTAAGGCCACGCCGTACCACGCTGGGCTAGATGATGCGGTTCGGCGGCAAAACCAAGAGGATTTCTTGTACGACCGTGTTGACGTCATGGTGGCAACCAACGCGTTTGGAATGGGCATTGATAAGAGTAACGTGCGTTTTGTGATTCACGCGCAGGTCCCCGGAACTTTGGAAGCTTATTATCAGGAAGCCGGTCGGGCTGGCCGGGATGGGTTACCTAGTGAAGCGATTTTGATTTTTCGACCGGTTGATATTCAACTTCAGCACTTCTTTATTGATGAGTCGGAGATGGATACGGAGCACCGACACCTGGCGTATCAGAAGCTACAGGTGATGACACGGTATGCGAATACCCAGGGCTGTTTACAACAGTTTATCTTGAAATACTTTGGTGAAAAATCCGCGCCGTGTGGTCGGTGTAGTAATTGTACTGATCAGCGGGAATCACAGGATATCACCACGGCAGCTCAACAAGTCTTATCGTGCGTCGTTAGGCTTCATTCCCGGTTCGGTAAAGGGGTCGTGGCCCAGGTATTGACGGGCGCTAATAATCAACGGGTCCGCGAATCGAACCTCAATACGTTGTCGACGTACGGGTTGATGTCCGGGCAGCGACAGAAGAGTGTCGTGGAACTGATCGATTTTTTGACTGCGAGCGGTTATTTGCAGTCGGTGGGTGGTCAGTATCCAACACTGACAGTCTCAGCGAGTGGAGTGGCCGTGCTTAAAGGAACGACCACGGTACACCGAAAGACGGCCCAAAAGGTGCAACAGACGGTACCAGAGAACAGTGCCCTCTTCGAACAGTTGCGGACACTTCGGCGTCAATTGGCGGAAGAACAGGGCGTACCACCATTTGTGATTTTTTCTGACCGGACGCTTCATTCGATGTGTGACCTGATGCCAGAAGACGACGCAGCTTTCTTAATGGTCAAAGGGGTCGGGGCCAGCAAACTTGAAAAGTATGGTGAAACCTTTATGGCGACGATTCGAGCGGCAGCTCATGCGGAATCAGCAACTAGCACCGATGAGGAAACTGATTAGACGGCTGATTGGTAAACTACGAGATGAAATGGAGTAACACGTATGGAATTTACTTGGCAACACCAGGGGCAATCAATGGCAATGAAACGATTCTTGACGACGCATGCCATCAGTATGCGAACAATCAAGGCAATCAAGCATGGCACCGGCGCGTTTCTTGTCAATAATCAAGTTCAAACGGGCGTTATTACCATTCATGATGGCGATATTGCGGGAATTCAACTACCAGACGAGGCACCGGATACAGCGGTAGCCGTCAGCGAACAACCAATCCAAATTGAGTATGAAGATGCTAATTGGCTCGTTCTTAATAAACCAGCCGGGTTAACCAGCGTGCCGGGGCCTAGTAATCGGACCGATACGTTGGTCAATCGAATCAAGGGTTATTTGATAGCCAGTCATGCCAGTAATCAACGACCGCACCTGATCACGCGGTTGGACCGGGATACGAGTGGCCTTGTGTTAGTTGCTAAACATCGGGTGGCGCAGGGGATGTTGACAGAGCCCCGAATTGCGGCGCAATTAGTGAAGACGTATCAAGCTTGGATCGAAGGGACCATTACGCCGGCTAGTGGCACAATTGATCGCCCGATTGGCCGGGTGGCTGACAGTCCTCGGCGAGTGGTCACCACGGCGGGCCAACGCGCCATTACGACGTATCAAGTGGAGGCGGACCAATTGCAGCATAACGTGAGTCGGTTACGGTTGGAACTTGTGACTGGACGGACGCATCAAATTCGGGTCCATCTAACGACGCTTGGGCACCCCTTATTAGGTGATGCGCTGTATGGCGGTAACTTGGCGTGGATTCAACGGCAAGCCTTACACGCCGCTAGTTTACAGTTCTTTGACCCCTTTTCGGAACAGACTTTACACTTTGAGGCGGCATTGCCAGCTGATCTGCAAGCCTTGAATCACGACTAAGTTCAGTTTAGGACCAGTGACCATCCGGATGAATGGTTAATAAAAATCGGCACTGCTAGAATGCGTTGAACATTCTGGCAGTGCCGATTTTTGGTTGGCAACCGTCTAAAATCAAGCTAACGTTTAGCGGGTAAGTTGCAGGCCCGCGTTATCCTGAAGGCTGCGGTGACTATTGAATGAGGCGCTAGTGCTTACGACTGACTAAGTGGCGCGTTATCAGCCGTTAGCGTCGCAAAAGTTGCCTGTAATTGCTGTAATGGTGCGGTTAACGTGAGAAAATAAATATGCTCGACCCCGTTACTACGCATATCAATGACCCCAGCTTCACGCATTAAGCGTAGATGATGTGAAACGGCGGGGCGTGAAATATTGACCAAGGCGGTAATATCAGTAACGTTGAGACCATTATCACTGTTCCCCAGAGCAATGATAATCTGACGCCGAATTTTTTCGGCGAAGATATTAATTAGTGTGGCACTTTCAATAAGTGCCGTTTCGGATTGTTGAAAATTAGCCATGGTGACTGCGTCCTTTCAAATTCAATTTACACTTAAGGACTAACTCCCCCCATCGGCAGTACGCTGAATTAGTTGTTAAGTGTTGGTATGACAGCTCGATTGTTCAAGTTCTGGTGAAATAGTTGCAGCCAAGAAAACTTTAAGTCTACAAGTTGTCAGTTAGACTAATTGTTATTGGAACGTTCGTACTTATGTATAATTAAAGCAAGTCGTTAATCGATTGTCAAACCTTTTTGTTAAAAGTAAGTACTATTAGCGGGTTTAACAATTGCTGTTCGTTTGATAACCATATTTTTATGTTGAAATGCGTTAAAATAAAAATAGCTTTTGAATGAATGATGGGAGTGGAAAATGTGAAAGTCTTAGGAATATTAGGTGCGCATCGCGCTGATGGCGTGACTGCCCAGCTACTGCAAGCCGTCTTAAAGGGGGCCGCGGCCAGCGCTGACACGGAACTAGTCAACCTCAACGATTATGAGTTGCGACCAGATCACGATAGTCAACCGAATGCTGACTTAGACGCGCTGGAAGCAAAATTAATGGCGGCGGATGTCTGGGTATTAGCTGCACCAACCTATTTGGGGAGCTTATCGGGGGTAATGAAAAACTTCTGTGACTGTTTTCGGGGGCGGATCGCACGGTTTAATTCCGTGGGTGAAGCGGTACCTGATCGCTTTAAGAACAAGCATTATGTGACGATCACGGATTGTTACGCGGGTGGTATTGAAAATTATTTGACCGGCGTGACTGACGCAACGTTTAAAACACTTGATAAATTTTTGACGATGGGTGGTCTCATCAAATTACGGGAGATTGTCGTAACTAAAACGTGGGGTATGCAAACCATCACAGCTGCTAAGCAAGCAGAATGTGAACGGGTCGGCGCGCGGGCTGCACATAAAAAGGAAAGGGATGACAGTACGATGAAACGGTATATTCAATTATTCTTCATGATTGCGGTAATGGCACTACTGACAATGGGAATCGAAGCGGGGATTCAACAATTGATTCCGCTGAACAATTTTTGGGCCTACTACGGCGTCTTTGTCGTCGTCTTTTACGTTCTTTTAGCAATGATTTTACATTTCTTCACTGTTGTTAAACACCGGCGTCGTTAAGGGATACGGCATGTGCATTCAGCAACAACGACATTAAAATTCAATTGATTAGCAAGCTGGGCTTGGCGTCTTAATCGCCGGAGGTCAGCTTGTTTTGCTATAATAAGAGCAATTACGAAGTACCAGCGATTATTTCAGTGTCCACGCGTATAATTAATATGGTATCGTCGAATTAGAAAATGAGGACACTTGGTACTGGTTGCCAGGCGTATGAACCATAATTAAAACATGTTAAATTAGATGAATTTTTATTTGGCAGCATGCTGTGATTGGTTTCGGTTTTGGCGCATCCAAGCTGCCGGTTTTTGAATCTAACTTTGTAAAAAAACTAATCACGGGTCATGCCCAAAAACGTGTTATTGATTTCAAAATTAATTTTGTTAAATAAAGGCTGTCAATCAAGGTACAAGGAGGAATAGCATGCAAGTTTTTGGACAATTTATTGCAACAGTCGGTTGGCTAGGATTGGCACTAGTCGCCAGCGAACTAGGTGCGACGTTAATTCATTGGCTCGGTCAGTGGGTCGGATTTCGATTAATTGGTGCTCGAATTGTCCGGATTACCGGTTTTCGACTTCAATTAAGTCGGGTTCGTGGTCATTGGAAATTAGAACGACCGCTGACGCGTCATCCACATATCGTGGCAGCACCCCCGGCGGATGCCAAACGGTTCAATCACGCCATTTATTGTTTTGGCGGTGGCCTGTTCAACTTACTGACGGTCATGCTCAGTTTAATAACTCTGAATCAATTTAAGTTTAGTTTCGATTTATGGTTGTTTGCGTTCATTATTTGGATCTGGGTCAATACGTTGAAAGCCGCCCAATTATTACCAATGAACTTGCACGGTTATCCCACGGCGGGCCAGGAATTTCGGCAGGCACGCGAATCAACGGCGGCGATGACCGCCGCGTATGTCACTGCGTGTGCTGCGGCCGTTAAGGTTCAGACCGGTAGTGTCCGTGACCTTGATGCGAGTATGATTGTTATGCCGCGCGATGGTGGCAATCGGAATTATTTAGTCGTCCGGCAAGCCTGGTTGATTCTGGAATGGGGACTTCAACATGGGCTGGACACCCCCGAACTGTTAGCGGGGTTGAGTCGCTTGGAGCCAAGTTTCAATACGTTGCCGCCAGCTGATTTGGCGAAGTATTTAGATGCGACATTGTACTGGAACTTGGTCACCAATCATCGTGACCCCCAGATCATAGCCTGGTATCAAGATGATGGTGTTCAACAGTTATTACGTCGTTACCAACCTTTGGCTCATTATAAGTTAACTGCCGTTTATGAATGGCGGGTCCATCAGCAGCCTGAACAGGCCCTAGCATTGATTGAAAAGGGACTAAAAATTGCTCAGCGCCTCCACGATGAGGAAGAAATTGCTTGGCTGAAAGCTTTACGCGTTCAAGTAACGGCCTAGATTACCGTAGAAACTTAGATTCTGTTAAAGATTGCCAGAATCGAAGTTTGTATTGGGGAATGGGTGGTAAACTGGTGACCATTGAAGTGAAAAAAGGTGAAAATGTGAAACAGCGAATCAAGCAACGGTGGGGGTTGTGGTTAACACTGCTGGTGATTGTTTTAGGACTAATCGGGGTTGGATTGACCCGGGTTAATGCGGGACTTTATCAGCAGACAGTTGCACAAGTGACCCACGTGCAGACTAAGAGTCGAAGCACGACGACGGATGAATTTGAAAATAAGGATGCGACAGTGACACAGTTGGTAACGGTCCGGGTGCTCAATAAGGCACATCGTGGTCGAACTTACCAGATCAAGAATACGTATACGCGCTCGGGCGCAATGGATCAGCCGTATCACGTCCGTAATCAAGTTTTCTTACGGATTCCTAGTGATCATAGTAGTGCAGTGACGATTCAGGGGTTAAAACGAGATACTGCCTTGGCGTTTGTCGCGTGGTTAGCCCTAGCACTGCTCTTGTTAATCATGCGTTTCAGTGGTCTGATGGCCTTTTTGAGTGTCGCGCTCAACGCTGTACTATTTTATGCCGCCATTCAGATCGATTTAGCTACTAATGGTGGCCACATTTACCTGCTCTTTGGCGTATTGGCTGTAATCTTCGCCGTGCTCACACTGTTGCTAGTGCTCGGTTTTAGTCGTCAAATGTTAGTAACATTGGGCGCGACTGTGGTTGGCACGGGACTGGCTGTCATTATTAGTCTGATCGTCTTTGCGGTGACCCATGAGCGTGGTGTGACTTATGAATCGATGCAGTACGTGACGCAGGTGCCCCGACCGCTATTTTTAGTCGAAACAGTTCTCGGTTCACTCGGAGCAGTCATGGATGAATCAACAGATATTGTTGCTTCATTGTTTCAATTGAAAACGGAGCGCCCGGACATTGCACCACGACAAGTATTTAAGTCGGGTATTCAAATTGGCCGGTCTATTATGGGGCCCTTGATCAACGTGCTATTTTTGATTTTCATGGCGGATACTTTCGCGATGACTTTGCTCTATTTCCGTAACGGCAATAGCTGGGGTTACACTTTTACAATGAATATGTCGTTGGGGATGGTCCAAAGTTTGATTTCTGGTATCGGTATCGTTTTAGCGATTCCAGTAGCCAGTTGGTTAGCCAGTCGATTGATGCCTAAGGCGGTGATGGCATGAACACGATTACCGTTTTAGGATTAATTTTACTAGGTTTGATGACATTAATTGGTGGTAAGACTGGAGCGACGGCCTTTTTGAGTTTGTTATTTAACTTTGGATTGTTGTTTTTAGCGGTTGTTTTGATTTCATGGGGCTTTCCAGCAATGGGGGTGTCGTTGGTCATTGGGACAATCATCTTGGCCTTCACGATTTTCTTTGGGGAGGACAACGAAGTGGCGGCCAAGCCAGCTTATATTGCAGCATTGATTGTTATGGTCATTTTAGTGCTGATTATTTTTCCCGTTGAAAATTGGATCATGGCGCAGGGCTTTAGTTTAGAAGATAGTGAAGATCTGGAAGGTATGTCGTTAGCCATTGGGGTCTCCTTTATTGGCGTAGCAGTAACTGAAGCAATTTTAAGTACACTAGGGGCCATTGCGGAAGCTGCTATTGCGATTGCGGCTGGTCTGAGTGAAATTCTGGCGCAGCATCCGCAGTTGCCAACTAAGCGACTCTATATCGATGGTATCAGTATTGGTAAGCAGATTATCGGGACGACTTTTAATACCTTGTTTTTCGGCTTTTTTGGTGGCTTCTTGGCGCTATTTATCTGGTTTGCGGGCTTACATTATTCCTTCGGGAGTGTTATCAATAATAAAATATTTGTTGCGGAAGTATTAATGGTATTATTCTCGTTAATTGGCGTTATCCTGGTAGTTCCCGTCACGACGTGGGTGATGACGATTCAACATCGGCAACAAATTAAGCACAACGATTGACGATGACCGCGGGATTTGCTACGGTTGAGAAAACAGTTGGGAGCGTTGTGATGATGGAAATTCGAACGGCACAACCGCAAGATAGTGCTCAAATTGCACCATTGATTGCGATGATTTACCGTGATATGGAAATGCCAGTCTTAAAAAATGTTAGCGAGGCCGACCTATTGGCAATGTTGACTGAGTTGTATCAGCGACCGGCCAATTTAGATGGGTTAGCGCAGACTTTTGTGGCGGTCATGGATCACAAGATCGTCGGTGTCGCGTTTGGGCACTTAGCGAAGAATGAAGTCGCTGTAAACGATTTGTTGCGGACGACTTCAGGTCATCATGCGGGGTTTGAGGCACCACTGGAATTAGGTGGTGAGACCCGGCCGAATGAGTGGTATTTAAGCATGTTGGCAGTTGATCCGCAAGCTCAGGGCCACGGAGTTGGTAGTGCCTTACTAGAAGCATTACCAGGACTCGTTGGTCAACTGGGGGCCACGAAACTGAGTTTAAACGTTGATGATGGCAATCCCCGGGCAGCTAAGTTATACCACCGGCATGGTTTTGTCCCGGATGGTCAGCTCATGATTGGCACACATCCGTACCAGCACTTGGTTAAGCCTTTATCATAATAACTGAAATATCGTGGTGTGTTTCTTAGACCACGGTATTTTTTTACGTCATTATGGCACTGAAGACTTTTCTATTGAGCATGACACAGTTAGAATTAAACTATTGAACGGATTAGGAAGGTGAACGTGCCATGCAGATTTATTTCATTCGTCACGGTCGAACACAATATAACTTAGAACACCGATTTCAAGGTGGACGAGCAGATTCCCCGCTGGTTGCTAGCGGAATCGATGGGGCAAAGGCCGCTGGTGATTACTTAAGCACCACCCAATTTTCAGCAGTATATAGCAGTCCGCAGCAACGAGCGCTGGATACGGCGAAATACATTGTGGCTGCCAATCAGTGGCAACCGCCGATTCAAATCGACGATGGCTTGCGTGAGTTTGATTTTGGTGATTGGGACGGCAAACAGGAAGCGGAAGTACAGCCGCAGTCCTACGCCCAAGTTATTTTTACTAAACCCGCCGAATACCGACCGGAACTAGCTGGCGGTGGCGAAAGTTATGCGGATTTTGTCACCCGAACGACTTCGACGCTACATCGTTTGATTGATCAAGTTGGGGTAGCTAGCACGCAACCACTATTAATCGTATCGCACGGTCTGGTGACGACGATGACTGTCAAGGCGTTAATGGGTGTCCCCGTAGCAGAATTACGAGCACCTTTTGTGGTCGATGGGCAAGTTATGAAGACAGTGGGCCACGGTATCGTGGATAATGATAGCCTGACAGTGTTATCGACGACGGATAATCAGCATTTTGAACTGACGACTTGGAATGAAACCGGGTACTTGAAGTAAATGGCTGAGCCAAGTACAACGCCTTACTTTAGCTGTTAACTTGACTCTGATCGATAAAATTTTAAGTAGTTAGTAAAGGGACGCTTCTGGCATGGTTTGTCAGGAGCGTCCCTTCGAAATTAACGGTTGATTCAAGTTATTTGTCTGTGTTCCGGTTCAAAACTGTTGTTAATATGATTTATAGTGAGCGCTCGCACGTGATAGTGCTTTACCACAGCCCACTAAAAATACTAGCTGCCGCCACGCCCCAATAATATTCGGAGGTGCGGGCGGTTTGGGTGTAGAGTGTGTTAATTGCTTGGAGTGGTTGGTGCATGTGATCACGCATGACGCGCATTGCCATGCCGTTAACTTTAGTGGCAATTAATAAATAGTTACCGTTCTTGTCAAGTTCCATAGCATAGCGAAGTAAGTCAGCACGAACTTGTGCGTCTTGTTTAACTTCAGGATCATTATAGGCAACGTCGATTTGTTGCATCAAACGCTTGGCTTTATCATTTTTGTTCACGTTAATCCCCCCATGCCAAGAGTATAGCACAAGTCTCAGACTTAAATGTTAGCTTAACGCGAAACCGCCCGCATTTCGGATAGTAAAATGCGGGGCGGTTTTTATCAGTCCGCTTGTTTTTTACATGTGATTTCTGCAACGTGATACTGGTGATTTTTGATATGCCCTGGTCGCTAAATTAACGCGGCCGCCATCACTTGGGCCACATCTTGGCTTTGCCAATACTGATCAACTAATGGTGCGAAAGCGTGGTTCAAGCCCTGATACTGAATAAACGTGGTTGCAGTATCGGCAGCGGCCAGGCGTTGTGCATAAGCCCAAGCTTGTGGTCGGAAGGGATCAAACTCGCCGACCATAATCGTGGTTGGTGGTGTCATTGTGAAGTCTTCCTGGTGTAGCGGTGAGATGAGTGGAGAATGTGAATCAAAGTTCTCCGGAACATAATAATCCGTCATGATGCTGTCAAGTTGCCGAAAGAGGCCGTGATAGTTGGTGAGAATGGCACGCTGTGAGTCAATAATCGGAAAGGCGGCCAAATCCCAGAGTGGACCGGCGTGGTCAGCATTTGGGGCGGTAACTGGGTACAACAGCAGTTGTTGATTGATACGATTGCTACCGAGTTGTTGATTCAGATTTGTTGCAGCCATGATGACGTTAGCGCCAGCCGAATCGCCAGCAACGGTAATCATTGTTTCAGCGTCACGTTGTTCCAAATATTGGAAAATCGCGAGCCCGTCTAAAATACCAGCGGGTGCTGGTGCTTCTGGCGCTAAGCTGTAATCGACATTAAGAATCTCGCAGTGACTTTTAGCTGCGACCAGCTTTAAAAGGACCGTATTATTGCCGGGAACACCGCCGTAAAAGGCACCACCGTGGAAGTAGACCAGTACTGTGTGATTAATGACATTTTGTGGTGTCAGCCATTCAACGCTGACCGTGCGATTCAGAGCCGTAATATTTCGACTTTGAACTGTAACAGCATCACCAACAGGGTCCGCGATGGCGGGGGTTAAACTACCACTGCGGAGCGCCGCTAGATCATTTTCAAGGATGGCTGGTTGTTTGAAGGCCGTTAGTGTTTGAAGGACGTGCGGGTCAAATTGTTCACCGGCGATGTCGTTGTTAAATGGTTTAACGATTTTGACGACGCCGTTGACGGTTGTTTGAATCGAATTAATTGTTGGCATCATATTCAACATCCTCCTTAGGTTCAACTTTAGCCGCTGCGTCGGCCTTGTTGGCTTGTAATTCTTTTTCGTCTAACCGATAGAATTGCATCATGGAAATCATCGCGGCTAATAAAATAATCGGCATCCAAATAAAAGCGAGATTAATAAATGTAATGGTTCGTCCGGACTGTACAGCTGCCTTGGCATTGAATTGTCCCCATGCGAGAAATTGACCGGCTAGAAAACCGCCAATTCCCATTCCTAATTTGGCGCCAATCATTGGTACGGCAGATAAGAATCCGGTTTCATTTAGGCCCAGTACTTTCGTTGAGTAGTCAACGGTATCTGATAGCATCGCGAAGACAATCGTGAACGTGATCCCCATCGCAATCAAGAAAATGACGGAGCCAGCAATTAGTAGGCCCACACTACGCATCTTTTCAGCGATTGGCAGCAGTAGTTGGCCGATAACGCCCAGTACGAGTGAAAACTGCAAAACGTTACGGTTCTTAAAGCGTTGTGATAGGAATGGTACGGACAGGTTCCCGATGACGGAAACAAAGCCAATCCCCAGGAAAATTGGCGCTAATTCAGGCCGACCGTAGACGTATTTGATAAAGAAGATCGCTGAATTTCCCCGTAGCATCCAGAAGGTTTGTAGCAGAATGAATGAGCAGGCTAATAATAGCCATGGTTTGTTGCTAGCCGCACCCTTCAAGCTTTGCCAGATTGAGAGTGATTCGGCTGACTCAGTGGTACCGTCTGGATTTTGTGCACCGTTAGTTTCCTTGAGATTGAGAAAAGCAAAGATGAAGAGTCCCATGATAACGAGGCCTAAGATAATAGCCCAGAGGGTGAAACCTTTCGACTGATTGCCTTTGCCGAGTAATTTAACCATTGGCAAAGTGATGGCAGCCACTGCACTGGTCCCGATGGTTGTCATGACCATCCGAGCACTCGCTAACTTGGTCCGCTCAACGCTATCATCAGTCAAGCTTGGTAAAATCGAAGTAATGGGCGTGTTGGCACCAGAATAAATCAGGCTAAAGAAAGTGTAAGTGATTGAAATGTAGACGAGTCGCATTGTGGTATTGCCGCCAAATGATGGAATCATGAATAGCGACATGGCCAGCAACCCTAACGGAATGCCAAACCACACAAAGTAGGGGCGCGATTGTCCATACTTCGTGTGTGTATGATCAATCAAATAACCATAAATCAATGCATCAAACGCATCAATGAAGCGCACGACGAAGAACAGCATTCCTGCAAAAGCAGCTGAGATGCCCGCGACCGTTGTGTAATAGAACAGTAAGTAAGTGCTGACCATTTGCCAAATAATATTACCGGCCATGTCAGTGGAACCGTATGCAATTCGGCGTTTCCAAGTTTGAAAAATTGACATTATAAATCCCCCCAAACGAATTAAACTTAAACTAACAATGATAATTAACCCCTTTTATCAACATAATTATATTTCCAAATTAGGTGAATTATCAAAGATAGGCGATAGTTTGGCTGGTTAATAATCGAAAGGTGGGTGCATCTTTTGTACAAACACGACTGATGCCTGTTTTGTAGCGCTGGTTGGGAGAAAGCCAAACAAGCAAAAAACACCCCCAGCAACGGCCAATCAAATTAGCTGTTGCTGGGGGTGTTAATGGTTAAAGACGCGTGTCGCGGATGTCACCAATTGTTAACAGAAATAGAATTGAAAATAGCCTTGTCGGTCAGTTCTGTTTTGACCATTAATCAATGGTTGGTTTCAGAGCTAGTGCTTTAGCGGCTTCTTCACTGTCATCAAAGTGATGCTTAGTCCGGCCGATGATTTGATAATCTTCGTGGCCTTTACCAGCGATTAAAACAACGTCGCCGGGTTGTGCTGCTTCAATGGCCTTGGCGATGGCAACGTGGCGGTCTTCGTAGACGGGCACGTCGGCGTTTGGCACGCCGGCAACCATGTCATTTAGAATCATGGTTGGGTCTTCCGTCCGAGGATTGTCAGAAGTAAAGATTGGCTTAGTACTGTGTTCGACAGCAATTTTAGCCATCTTTGGCCGTTTCGTCTTGTCGCGATCACCACCACAGCCGACGACGCAATAAATATCCTTAGTCGCGAAATCTTGAATCGTTTCTAGGGCATTCAATAAGCCGTCCGGAGTGTGTGAGTAGTCAACGATGACACTGACACCCGTGTGGGAAGGAACGGATTGGAAGCGGCCCTTAACGCCGGTAACCTTCTCCAGTGACTTAATGATTTGGTCTTCGGGGATGCCACTAGCGTAAGCTGCGGCGAAGGCCGCCAGCATGTTGTACACGTTGAACTGGCCAATCAGTTGCATCGTCACGTGGGTTACGTGGCCGAAGACGGAGAGGTCAAATTCAGTCCCGTGGCTCTTGATTTCAACATTTTGTGCGTTGATCATGGCATCTGGTTTGAGTCCAAATGTTAGTACGTGCGCTGCCGTGTACTGTTCAAATTCACGGCCAACGGGATCATCGGTGTTCAGAACAGCGACCTTATTAGTTCCGTCGGCGCTGTACTTATTGCCCAGTTGTGCAAAGAGCATGGCCTTGGCTTCCGTGTACTTAGCCATTGTTTTGTGGAAATCCAAATGGTCTTGCGTCAAGTTCGTGAAAACGGCGATGTCGTAATCAATCCCCCAGACCCGTCCGAGTACGAGGGCAATTGAAGAAACTTCCATGGCGACAGTTTCAACACCGGCATCCCGCATGGCCGCTAGAGTCCGTTGCGTTGTGATGGCGTCGGGGGTGGTGTTGGCAGTTGGCAGTTTTTCATCCTTGATTTTGCGATACATGGTCCCAATCAGGCCGGTGGCTTGCTGCTGATCACGATAGATTTGTTCGATCAGGTGGGTGACAGTGGTCTTACCATTGGTACCCGTCACCCCAATCATCCGCATCTTTTGACTAGGCGCACCGTAGAAAACGTCGGCAAGAATTGCCATAGCGCGTTCGGTGTTTTCAACGTAGATGACCGGTACGTTGACGTCTAAAGGTTTTGACGCCACGATGATCTTGGCCCCTTTTCCGATGGCCTGATCAACGAGGTCGTGACCGTCGACGTGATAACCAACGACGGCAATAAACATGGCGCCGGGCTGAACTTCGCGGGTATCCTGCGTCAGCATGGTGACATCAAAGTCCGTGGTCAAGGCGGGCTGAACCTGCTTGAATTTTAAACTATTAATTAATTGACTTGCTTGCATAATATTAGCGTCCTTTTCAATAAAGTTACTGTTTCTAGAATACATGCAAACCGGATAATTGTCACCCCAAATGAGAATTGAAATTATGCTTGTAATCGCTCGGTACATGGTGTGCTGCTGGTTGAACGTGCCATCTCCAGGCCAATCTAGGTCAACAAAAAAGCCCGGCAATTAAGCCGGACTTGCAGGGATGGTTATTCGATTCCTAAGAACTCATCATGTAAGGCGTTCATGGCCGCTTTTAAATCGGCTTCCTTAACGAGCACCCAGATGGTCGTATAACTATCGGTCGATTGTAAAATATCGATATGTTGTGCAGCTAATGCCGAGACGATCCGAGCAGTGACGCCGGGTGTCCCAGTGATACCAGCACCGACAACGGAAACTTTAGCACAGTTCGCAATTGACTGACAATGGACGTGCGCGTCAGTCAGTAGCTGCTTGGCAACGTCCGCGTCACCATCAACCAGGTTGAAGACAACTTGGTGTGGTGTAATGTTAATAAAGTCAACACTCAAACCGTGCTGTGCCATCAATTGGAAAATGGCACTTGAACTTAACGTATCGGTAGGAACAGTAAATTGCGTCAAATCAGTTTGGTGTGCAATCCCTGTCACGGTACGATAATGTTCGATTTGGGTCGTGGTCCGGTCAGTGACTAAAGTCCCTAATTCGTCGGGTTCCTGATAAGTTGACCGAATCCGCATCGGCACGTGAGCTTGTTCTGCAATTTCAACAGCACGCGGATGAATGACCTTAGCACCTTCATGGGCCATGTTAGCGAGTTCTTCGTAGCTGATGGCCTTAATGAAGCGGGCGTGGGTGACGAGTCGTGGATCGGCAGTCATCATGCCGTTGACATCAGTAAAAATATCAACACGTTTTGCTTTTAAAGCGGCACCGAGGATGGCTGCTGATGTATCGGAACCACCACGGCCAATCGTAGTAATGTGGCCGCTCTCAGTAGCACCTTGAAAACCAGTTACGACTACCACGTCGGCGTCAATAAAGGCGTCCGTGATTGGTTTCGGATCAACGCGGAGAATCTTCGCATTTTGAAAATCGTCGTTAGTCACGATGCCAGCATCATGACCAGTCATGGCCGTGACGTTTAGGCCTTGCTTACGCGCTAACTCGGTAAAGACAGCGGTCGAGATGGTTTCCCCAACTGAGACCAACATGTCGAGTTCTCGATTGGTTAAGCGGGAGTGCTCGGCCCCAACTAATCCGAGTAATGAGTCGGTGGCGTAAGGGGCACCTTTCCGGCCAATTGCTGAGACAACGACAATGACTTTATCGCCCTGATCGACGGCGTATTGAACGTGCTTTAAAGCTTGAATACGGGCGGCTTCGTCCTTGACTGACGTGCCGCCGAACTTTTGAACAATAATTTCCATTGATCTAAAACTCCTCGACTTTTTCCGCAACGGCGTTAGCTTCGGGGCTATCCATCAAGTGGTCAGATTCGACATAGAGTCGGTGCCACATCATGAAGGTGAGGACCGTCCAGAGTTTCCGAGAATTATCCCGAACGCCGGCCTTGTGGTCATCTAAGAGTTTCAAGAAGTAGTCCTTATTGAAGTATTGGTCAGTTTGCGAATCGTTAATGATCTGCTTAGCCCAGTCGTACATTTCATCTTTGAGCCAGAACCGAATTGGTACTGGGAAACCAAGCTTTTTACGGTGAAGGACGTGCGCTGGCACGATGTCTTCGACCGCTTTACGAAGAATGTACTTTGTTGTGCCGTGACTAATTCGAAGATCAGCTGGAATTTCGGCTGCTAAGTTATACACTTCACGGTCAACAAACGGGGTCCGCAGTTCCAAACTGTGCGCCATCGTTGTCCGGTCGGCGTTATGCAACAAGTCACCGTTTAACCACGTGTGCATATCGATGAATTGCATCCGACTGATTGGATCATAGTCGACGGATTCATCATAGAGCGGTTGCGTGATGGACTGGAACGGATGGTTCTGATTGTAATTCTTGAAGAAGGCTTGTTTTTCTTGTTCACCAAAGATAAAGGCGTTCCCAACATAGCGATTTTCTAATGGGGTGGTCCCTCGTAGTAAGAATGACCGACCACGCATTCCCTCTGGCATCATGAGTGCGATACGCTTCAAGGCACCATTAATCGGTTTCGTGTAGCGGAACGGTTTCAATGATTCTGGTTCATGATAGATGGTGTAGCCACCGAAGAGTTCGTCAGCGCCTTCACCAGTCAAACAAACCTTAACGTGTTTGACCGCTTCTTTGGCTAAGAAATACTGCGGCACAGCGGCCGGGTCAGCCAACGGATCATCCATGCTCCACACAAAGTGCGGGAAGGCCTTCATGAAGGCTTCAGGCGTAATCGTCATGCTGTAATTCTTAACACCAAGCTTTTCAGCGGTCTCTTGAGCAACGTCAAGTTCACTATACCCTTCACGTTCGAAACCAACGGAGATCGTTTCAAGGTTTGGGTTGAAGTTTTTTGCAATCGCGACGATGATTGATGAGTCGATCCCGCCTGAAAGGAAAGAACCAACTGGTACATCGGAACGCATGTGAATCTTAACGGAGTCAATTAAGGCATCTTTGATTTTTTTGGCATACTCGTCTTCAGAACGTTGGACCGGATGGAATTCACGGTGATAATACCGATCGATCCGTGGCGCAGACCCCAACTTTTTCGTCAAGGAGCAACCAGGGGCGAGCATTTTGATTTCTTTTGTGAGTGTTTCTGGTTCAGGAACAAATTGGAACGTCATGTAATCTTGTAAGGCATTTTTATCGAAGGTTTTATCCTTTAAAATCTTGTAAATGGCCTTGCTTTCAGAAGCATAATAGAAGTCATCACCACTGATAGCGTAATAGAACGGCTTGATCCCGAACTGATCGCGCGCGGCAAATAACGTTTTTTCTTGTTTATCCCAGATGACGAAAGCAAACATTCCCCGTAAGTACTTCGTTGCGTCAGCGTGGTACTTGGCGTACATCGCAAGAATTACTTCAGAATCGGAGCTTGTTTTGAATTCGTAGCCTTCTTGTTTGAGTTGTTCACGTAATTCAACGTAGTTATAAATTTCCCCGTTAAATGTCATCCAGTAACGTTCATTATCATAAGATAGTGGTTGGTGACCACCGGCTAAGTCAATGATACTTAAGCGCCGAAAACCCATGGTAATGTTGTCATCAGCAAAATAACCGTCATCATCGGGTCCCCGATGGACAATCATTTTAGTCATTTCGTGGATGGTCTGATCGTAAGCTGCGTTATCCGCTTTAGTCCGATCAGTTAAGCAACCAGCAAAACCGCACATGTCTGTTCATCTCTCAATCTTTAAAGTTTAGACAGTTCTTATCTACTATATGTGTACAGATGGTTCGTTGTTAATTTACCCGTTTCATTCACGGATGTAAAGCACTCTGAACAATTATAACGGTTTCTTACCAATGTCTGTCATAATTATGCTTGACAATCCGCGACGTACACTTTGACTATTATACTTGCTTTAATTCATAAGATAAAGCGGAGCGCGCAGATGGAACGCTTTCATTGATAAAAATTTCATATTGCGCGAAACGTCCAATCAGTTAGATGCCGGTTCCTTGGCGGAGCGGATTTCTACTGACTATTTGGTTAGTTCGAATTGACCGTTATTGACATGACACATTTAGGTGCTGATTGCTGGCCTTATGGCTGAAAAAGTCACAGAAAAATCCCGCAAACTCATGCACAAATTTGCGGGACGTTTAAGTGGAAATATTAAATTAGATGTGCCCTTGCGCTCTAAGCCCAGCCAACTAGGCGCAATACGGCCATGGCAACGATGCCTGTTATAACGACGGCTAGTAAACTTTTGGTGAGCACTCCTGCAAGAATGGCAGGAATTGAGGCATAAATATTTGGGAGATTAAATTCTGGCCAGTGTCCCGCATGGTAGGTGAGCAGACTTTCAACAAAAATAGCGGTCATAATGGCAATTGGCACAAATGATAAAAAGCTGATTAGCCATTGGGGGACTGACAGATTTTTAATGATGGCAAACGGGACAATGCGTGATAGCCAAGTCACGAGGCCGCAGAGTAAGATGGTCACAAAAATGTAAGTACTCATTTATGGTCCACCACCATTCCAAAACCGCAACCGAGTAGCGTCGCAAAGATCAAAGCCAAGTTGCCCGGAACCCAACGCATGAGAAAATACATGGCGAGGGCCACAAATAGTACGACCCACAACTGGGTCGGCAATGATTTACTGCGATCCGTGATGATCTGCAAGTAAAGTAAACCAATGAACATACCAACAACGGCGAAATCCAAGCCGAACTGGTTAGGGTCAGTAATCAAGTTACCTAAAAGGCACCCCACCACTGTCGCGGCTGCCCAAACCAAGTAAGCCACAATGTTAGCAGCGTGTAACCAACTCGTTTTTAATTGTTGATTGGTCTGATTGAGCTTGTTCATGCTGAGCGCGAAGGTCTCATCAGTTAGTAACGATCCCAGTCCGATATTTTGCAATAACGACTCTTTTTTGAAATATTGAGCGACTGACATGCTCATTAAAATCATGCGTGAATTAATCAAAAAAGTGGATAAGACGATTGCCGAAATCGGACTACCTGCTAGGAGCATACTGACGATAATAAATTGTGCGGAACCAGCATAGACGATTAGTGACATGAGTAGAACGGCCCAAACTGATAGGTGACTCGTGTTGGCGACAATGCCCATTGCTAGGCCAACGCCAATGTATCCAAAGACGGTGGGAATGACATCTTTGATGCCCGCGCGAAAGGTTAAACTAGAATCCATAAATGTACGACCTCCGATTCAATAAGTATGCGTTAACCAACACTAAATGGGATTATCTGACAATTAGTGTGGTTCATGAAACAGGATAACTATGTAGGTTAAGTTTGAGTGCGTGTTATGATGAAAAAGCACGCTTGATATCCGCCAATAGTAAGGTGACGAATGAGGCAAAGGCGGGTTAAGAATTAGTTTACTACTTTCGGTGAAAATAATGAAGAAAATTATCATTGACTTTTAATCGTGACGTTACGAAATTGTTGCTTGCATTTCAAAAGCTGGGGGCGTAACATAATCACATTGATTTTTTGAAAGGACAAATGGTGAGAGAAAATGACTCTGGAACAATTAGCAGCCCATAGCGGGGTCGCTGCTGATAAAATCGTCGCCTATACCAATGCCGGGTTATTACCTTGCAAGGATGTCAACGCGCATTTTAGCGCCGATGATGAATATTGGCTAGATATGGTCAATTGCTTCTTAGAAAATGGCTCATCCGTCGAGGATTTGAAAGATTTAATGCCACTTTGTGAACAGTGTGCAGCTCAATAAATAAGTAAGTTAAGACAATCGCACCGATTCTACTAGAATTGGTGCGATTGTTTTTTTATTACTCATCGTTATTAAACAATCATGATTAAAACGTGCCGATTCTTAAGTTCAAAAGCAGCCAGCTTAGACCCGCTGGGAAAAGTTCAAGTTAGCGTAAATATGCTTAGATTGGTTCGTCCTACATCGACCTCCAGGCATTTCTGCCAATTGCCGGAACGTGGTGGGCACAGATTTGAGCC
>OLQI01000160.1_pt1 | contig 71011 bp, 61 predicted proteins | sample 1672171 | NCBI WGS metagenome assembly OLQI01 (sample SAMEA3136655, study PRJEB25190) | human gut metagenome
TTCGCCTCATCGGTTTAAGGTATATTCAATTGCTGCGTGTACTTTAGCACAGAAAACCAACCGCGCAACCCCCAATTTCCCCACCGCCCGCCAACGGGCCCTTGAAGGGCAAGACTTGGAGGGCAAAAGCGAGAGCGAAAGGGTTGAGGGGTGAAAACGGGTGCGTTGCGAGAGCCCAACTGCGCGATTCAGTCGAAAACGGCATCCTTCCCTAGAGAGCGCAGGGCTTTGCGCAGGAGCGTTGAGCGATTCCCCGCTCCCGTCTTCTGATAGATGTTGGCTAAGTGTCGGTTGACCGTACTCGTCGATATCGTGAGGCTTGCGGCTATTTCTGCGGGAAGAAGGCCGCTGCATACCATCTCGCAAATCTCCGCCTCTCTCGCCGTAAGACCATACAACTCGTTAAAATTCTCGAGCGACCCGCCTCGGCCGCGATACGAAACTCCCACTGGATACAGTTGGTGGAATTTTTCACCGAGATGGCGAGCCGTCACCGATAGAATATCCAACTCCTTATCGGTGAAATCTCCCTCCCCTTCGTCACGTGCAAACGTCACCGTCGCAAAGCCAACGCCATGGCTGAAGACGTTGATACCGCAGCCATAGACGACGCCCATGGGCCTCATCCATTTCTGGTAAAACTCGCTTTTCTGCCTCATTCCGTCTGAAATGAAATCTGAATCTCGATAAGCAACGATATCGCCCATCTGACTCGTCGCCCACGATGTGTAGTCCTTCTCGATGAATTCGTCGTAATAGCTATCAAGAGCCTTCTTCTCGATGGTGGTGGTTACCGGGTCGAAGAAGACATCTCGACCTCGGCGTCGGCCTTTGAGATCGAACACGGAAATCTCGTGGGGAACCAGCTGTTTCATCCTCTCGAGGAAACGGAGTCGCAAGTCCCTCACGTTCTCCGCCTGATATATGTCAAAAACTACATCGTCTATTTGCCGCCATTCCGACTCCGAGATCATAACGCCTCCGCACTCTAGGACTCGCCGCCGCGCTGCATATATTTATGCAGAATGAAAAGATGCACAACTCAAAGAATTTCATAGTTCGTCGCTCAAATTTACCATAAGCGCAGCGGTATCTCAAACCGCCGAGCCAATGGGGGATTCTGCCATATTACGGACGATATCCCCAGATAGGAGGATTTCCATGGTCAAGGATTACATCGACACCAACGACTTCACCAAGGAGGAACTGCTCGGCATGGTGGACCTCGCCATCGCCATGAAGGGGCTCATCAAGGAGGGCGGCGAGTACCCGCTGCTGCTCGCGAACAAGACCCTCGGCATGATCTTCCAGCAGGTGTCCACCCGCACCCGCATCTCCTTCGAGACGGCCATGACCGACCTCGGCGGCCACGCGCAGTTCTTCGGCCCCGGCTCCATCCAGCTGGGCGGCCATGAGTCCATCGAGGACTCCGGCCGCGTCATGGGAAGCCTCGTCGACATCCTCATGGCCCGCGTCGACCGCCACAAGGACGTGGTGGACCTGGCGAAGTACTCCGCCGCGCCGGTCATCAACGGCATGAGCGAGTTCAACCATCCCACCCAGGAGCTCGGCGACCTCATGACCATGATCGAGAACCTGCCCGCCGGCAAGAAGATCGAGGACTGCAAGCTCGCCTTCATCGGCGACGCCACCCAGGTGTGCGTGTCGCTGATGTTCATCGCCTCGAAGATGGGCATGGACTTCGTGCAGTTCGGCCCGAAGGGCCACCAGATCTCCGACGGCGCCCTGCACGTGGGCACCGACGAGGAGCGCGCCGCCTTCGGCAAGCAGCTCATGGCCATCGGCGAGGAGAACTGCAAGGTCTCCGGCGGCACCATCACCGTCTCCGACGACATCTCCTGCATCGAGGGCGCCGACTTCGTCTACACCGACGTGTGGTACGGCCTCTACGACGAGGAGGTCTCCGGCGAGAACTACATGGACGTGTTCTACCCGAAGTACCAGGTGACCTGGGACCTGATGAACGCGGCCGGCCCGGACTCCAAGTTCATGCACTGCCTGCCCGCCACCCGCGGCGAGGAAGTGGTGGACGAGGTGATGGATGACCCCGCGCGCAGCCTGTGCTGGGACGAGGCTGAGAACCGCAAGCACTCCATCCGCGCCATCCTGGCCACCCTGTGCCCCCAGAGCGAGCCGGACGAGGAGAAGGCGACTGCCTACCGCGCCACCATCGACAGCTGCATGGCAAAGCTGGGCAAGCACGGTCTGTAAGACGTACCGGGTCGAGGGAGTTGCGGCTCCCCCGCCTTCATCTTCCAAGTAAGGAGCCACACTATGAGTGGTAAGAAGAAGTTCAAGCTTTTAGACGTGATCCTCTCGGTGATCTGCGTGGTGTTCGTTGCCGAAGCCATCGCTCCCGCCGCGGCCATCGGAAACCAGCAGTTCTTCTGGTGGATATTCCTGATCATCACCTTCCTTCTGCCCTACGGCCTTATTGTATCGGAGCTGGGAACCGCCTATGCCGACGACGAGGGAGGCCTGTACGATTGGGTGCGCCGTGCCTTCGGCGACAAGTGGGGCGCCCGCGTCAGCTGGTACTACTGGATCAACTTCCCCCTGTGGATCGCCAGCTTGGCCGTGCTCTTCCCCAGCACCCTCGGAGCCATGGCAGGTATAGAGCTGGGTCTCGTTCCCTCTTTGGCCATAGAGCTCGCTTTTATCTGGATCATCATCTTCATCAGCTTCTCCCGCGCCTCTGACGCCATTTGGATCATGAACGTGGCCGCAGTCCTCAAAGTCGCTATAGCCCTGTGCCTCGGAGGGCTCGGAATCTACTTTGCGGCAACTTCGGGATTCGCCAGCGATATGGCCCCGGCAACGTTCATGCCGTCGTTCGATATGAACGCTCTTGCGTACCTCTCCATCATCCTCTTCAATTTCCTGGGATTCGAGGTAGTCGCCACTTACGCAAGCGACATGGAAAACCCACGCGTGCAGATTCCCAAGGCCATTATCATCGGGGGCATCGTCATCGCCGCCATTTACATGGCTGGCTCGTTCGGCATCGGCGCCGCCATTCCTGCGACTGAACTGAGCCTCGATTCCGGCATCATGGACGCCGTCGCCATCATGACGGGCGACGGGTCGCTCCCGCTCATCATCGTCGGCGTCGTCTTCCTCCTTACACTGTTCGGCAATATGGTGAGCTGGTCGTTCGGCGTTAATTTCGTTGTTGTGTGCGCAGCTAAAGACCGGAACATGCCGACCGCGTTTTCCACGGAAACCCGCAAAAGCAACATGCCGAAGGGAGTCACTATAGCAAACGGCATCATCGCATCCATCGTCGTGCTTCTCCTGCCCGTCGCCGAGGCGTTCGGTATCGGGGACTTTTTCTGGGTGCTGTTCTCCGTGGGAGTCGTATTCCTGCTCTTCAGCTACATTCCTATGTTCCCGGCCTTCCTGAAACTGCGGCGCATCGACCCTAATCGAAACCGACTCTTCCGCGTGCCCGGCTCGCGCGCCGTTCTCAGCGTCTTGGCGTGGCTACCCGTAGTGATCCTCGTGCTAGCTGCCTTCATCACCATCGTACCCCTCGACGGCTCGGAGTCGGAGCTAGCGAAACTGCCCATGCTCATCACCGTTATCGCCTTCATCATACTGGGAGAGGTCGTTCGCATCGTCGCGGGCAAAAAACGTCCCCAGGCCTACCTTGGCATGGGCAAGAGCGGCGAACCACCGGCCCGTTCCCTACCTGGAGCCGAAGTTGAGGAAGAGCGATCCCAGAGAGAGGAGCACCTGGCGAGAAATTAGCGAAAAATGAACTGCCTGCGAAAAGAATAGCCCCGATACTGTCCCAGAACGAAAGGATGCATTATGGAGAAAACAATTTACGAGAACGAGTCAACGCCCAAAGCAGACGGGTTCCATATGCCCGGCGAGCACGAGCCCCAAGAGCGCATCTGGATGCTTTGGCCTCATCGAACCGACAACTGGCAATACGGGGCAAAACCCGCACAGCAAGTTTTCGCCGACGTGGCGCGCGCCATTGCCCACTTCGAACCCGTGACAATCGGAGTCAAGCCCGTCGACTACGCAGCTGCCCATTGCCTTTTTAAGAACGACCAGCTTATCGATATCGTGGAGATGGAATCCGACGATGCGTGGATCCGCGACTGCGGGCCCGCCTTCGTTGTCAACGACTCCGGAGACCTGCGCGCGGTTCATTTCGGATTCAATGCCTGGGGCGGCCTGCACGACGGCCTCTACTTCCCCTGGAACCAAGACGAACTCGTCGGAATGAAGGTGTGCGACCTGGCTCACGTCGACCGCTACAAGCCCGACAACTTCATCCTCGAGGGAGGCTCGTTCACCGTTGACGGGGAAGGAACGGTCATCACTACCGAGATGTGCCTGCTCTCGCCCGGTCGTAACCCGCACTATACCAAGGGCGAGATCGAACAGCACCTGTGCGATTATCTTGGCTGCGAGAAGGTCATTTGGGTAAAGGACGGCATTGATCCCGATGAGACCAACGGGCACATCGACGGTGTTGCGACCTATGTTGCCCCGGGCGAAGTTGCTTGTATCTGGACCGATGACACAGAGCATCCCTACTACCAAGTGGCCCAAGACGCCTTCACAACCCTTTCGACCGCCACCGACGCCAAAGGCCGCAAGCTGAAGGTCCACAAGCTCTGCATGGGAGCCAATCCCATAGCGCTCGACCCGGCTGCAGCGGCCACCATCGATACGGTGGACACGGCCAAAGAGCGCACAAGCGACTACGAAGTCATGGGATCCTACCTCAATTTCCTCATTGTCAACGGCGGCGTCATCGTCCCCCAATACGACGACCCCAACGACGAGCTCGCCATCGAGCAGATCCAGGGCATGTTCCCCGACCGCGAAATCGTCGGCGTGAACACCACGCAGATTCTCTACGGCGGCGGCAACATCCACTGCATCACCCAACAGCAACCGAAACCACAGAGGAAATAGCAGAATCGGCGCGGCTGAAAGGAAGAATAGCGCATCACGCCAGACAAACTGCACCCCGCTCTGTTGCAAATCGGCAATATTCGCCAAACACGCAGCATAATTTGGACAAAAACAAGCGCTTTGCAACAGCTAAATCGCCCTATGGGGGCTGAATTCCTGTTGCAAAGCACCTTTATCTGCCAAAACAGAGCCGCAAACCCCCGATTATTGCCGTGTTTTTCTTGCTCAATAGACAGAAACAAAGGATTTGCAACAATCTCGGGGCCTATACAGCAAAGTGGCCGAACCCGAGAAGGGGACGGTCACTTTTTCGCAGTCGCATAATGAACCTGCAAGCGGAAAAGCGCGCTACACGATCTTCTTTCCCAGGACGGCGGCCAACTCGCGCAGCTCGGCCACGAGCTCGCGGAACTGGGCCGGGGTCAGCTGCTGGGGGCCGTCGGAAAGCGCCACGGGCGGGTTGGGGTGCACCTCGATCATGAGCGAGTCGGCCCCGGCGGCCACGGCGGCCTTTGCCAGCGACGGCACCAGGTCGCGCTGTCCGGCCGGATGCGACACGTCGATGCACACCGGGTACAGCGACTGCTTGTGGATGACCGGCACCGCCGCGATGTCCAGCGTGAAGCGCGTGGCCGTCTCGAAGGTGCGGATGCCGCGCTCGCAGAGCACCACGTTGGTGTTGCCGTGATCAGTGATGTAGTCGGTGGCGGCGAGCCACTCGGCGATAGTGCCGGCGAAGCCGCGCTTGTACAGCACCATCTGGTGGGTGTCGGCCGTCACCTCGCCGATCTTCTTCAGCAGGCTGAAGTTCTGGAAGTTGCGGGCGCCCACCTGCAGGCCGTCCACGTAGTCGGCCACCAGCTGGCAGTGGGCCGAATCCATCACCTCGGTCAGCGTCTTCAGGTTGTAGCGGTCGCCGGCGCTCTTCATGATCTTGAGCGCCTCCTCGCCGAGGCCCTGGAACGAGTGCGGGTTGGTGCGGGGCTTGAAGGCGCCGCCGCGGATCCAGGTGAGGCCCAGATCGGCGATGCACTCGGCCACCTCGTCGAACTGCTCGGCGGACTCCACCGAGCAGGGCCCGGCATAAATGGTGATCTCGTCCGTGCGCTGGCCGAGATCGGGGATGGGGGCAATCTTCACTTCGCTCATACGGACGGCGTCTCCTTCATGATCTTCAAGATGGTAGCGTAAATCTCCCGAAGGTTCTCGTTGTAGAGCGGCCCCTCGTTGTAGCTATCCACCCGCGCGAAGATTTCCTCCTCGCGGCGCGCGTCGTACAGACCCAGATGCGCACCGGGTTTCAGACCGCGGATGACCAGCGAGTGACCGGCGCGCTTGTTCAGAAGCGCGACGATCTCGCGATCGATCTCGTCAATCTGCTCACGATGCTTCTGAATCTCGGCAAGATTGCTGTTCTCTTCAGACATCGCTTTTCCTTTCGTGTACCAAAAACTTGAACGAGCATGGCCGCACCGCCTAAAAGCGCCGCCGCCCTCGCGTGGCGTTCATGATAGCAAAGACCCCGGTCCGCGCCGAGGTCGCAAAGGGAAACGGATATAGAAGCCCCCGACCGCCCGCCATCGACAAAAGCGAAGGGCACGCCTATTCAAATACGCCCTTCGCACGCCCTTCGCGCAGACGGAAAGCCCGGAGAAGACTACGCAGCAAAAACCGCTAGCGACGCATGAAAGTGCCGACTTTTTTCTCGGAATCGCGGGTATACCACTCGATGAACAGGTCGACCGCGCCGTTGGCCACGAATGTCGCACCGAGCACGAGCACGAAAGTCATGGACGCACCCCATGGGTTCACCACGATAAGCACACCACCGATACCCACGGCCACAGCCGCCGCAAGCACAGCGATCCAAATGCTGCTGCCGAACGCACGCAGGCCGAACGCGCGAACCACGTTCACGATGGCCAGCAAAATGAGCACCACGCCGAGGACCACCGAGAAGAACCCGGCGATCACCTTGGGAAAGACGAAGGCGATGATTGCGATGATAACGTAGAACACCGCCGCCATGAGCGTGCCCGAGTCGCGGTAGCGCACGCTGCGCTGACGGAAGTACGACAGCAGCCCCGCCGCGCCCATCAAAGCCAGGGCCACGCCGAAAAGCATAATGATGCCCTGCACGGTAATGGACGGGTAGATCATCAGGAAAAGCCCGAACGCGATGCAAAGCACCGCTTGCACCATGTTGTTCGATCGCACAACGTTCAGAAACTTCTCCACAGCTGCTCCTCTCGCTCGGCGCCTAAGCGCCCCTACTTCGGATCCGACACCCCCGGTCACGCGCCACCCTCCCCTGCGACCGCGCCCTTCGGATCTCTCTTACTGGCGACATGCTAAAGCGCTCGCACAAAACGGTGGGCCTTGAGATCAGCGTTGAAAACAATCAGTTGAAGAAGGCCGCCCGCCGTCACCAACCCGTTAATAAGACCACCATTGCGAAAAGACAGCGTTACCATTCCGTCAACAACGGCAACGCCCTAGAATCGCGTCGCTTCCAGCTCCAGACCCAACTTCATCGCCGTAGTCGTGAGCGAACCGATTACGAACGCCCCTGACGGCTCTACGCTCGAAGTCGTAGTGCGCAAGAGCTTCGTCGCTGAGCGAGCCGACCCCTCGGTAATGCGAAGCACACGATTCATGATGGCCTCCAAGAAAAGGCGGTCCACATCCATCGCCGGATCTTTGAAACGCACCTCGGTAATGCCAAGGCAACTGATTTGCCCCTGGGTCTCCGTGACGAGATCGAACGTCTCCTGAATACGAGCGAGATCGGTAGCCTTAGCATCCAACCAGCGCCTCGCCCTCGCAGCCTTCGACGATAAGCCGGCGCAACACATCGAGGGAGATCCTCTCGTCCTCCACCTTCAGCGGCTTGATGAGAAGCCCTTCGTCGGTCTGCTCAATGAGGGCATACTCGGTGAACCCCATATCTTTGTAGGCCTTCGCGGAAATAGCGATCTGCCGCCTGCTGGACACCTTGACCCGCTGTGGCGCCATACGAGCCGTCTCCCCCATAGCTCCCCCACCAAGCGCTTGGTTCCAAGTTACAAAGCGAGTATGGCATGAGACGCGCACAAAAAGGACAGGGAGCCTGACGGGGAGGGTGGGCGCAATGACGCCAACGCCATTCCTCGTCAAAGATGAATTCATCTGCAAGGAAACCGAATGCCAGGCAACACGTAGCTCACGCCCTCCATCTGAAACGTGCAGAGCCCGGAGCAGAAGTCGCCTTAATCGCATTCGGAGCAACGGCCAGACGCCATCCACGAAATGGACCCTTCGCAGAGGGAGGGGGCGAAGGGTCCATAAGCCTAGTCGGACAAGCCGAGAAGCTACTTGAGGTAGTACACCGACGGATTAGTTCCCTGCTCGGGAAGCAGCTGCTCCCACTCGCGCTCGGCAATGAGCTTGGACACCTCGGAGTTCGGATCATCCAGATCACCGAAGAAGCGGGCGTAGCCCACGCACGCCTGCACGCACATGGGCTTTTCGCCGCGCGCAATCAAGTTCGAGCACATGGTGCACTTCTCCACCGTGTTCGACACATGCTGCGGCGCGTCCGCGAAACCCACGGCGAACTCCATGGCGTACTTCGGCTCGCCATCGTTGTACACACGCACCTCATAAGGACAAGCCTGCATGCACGTTTTGCACCCAATGCAAGTTTCCGCGTCCACGGTCACAATGCCTGTTTCTTCATCCTTCATGGTAGCACCCGTGGGACACACCTCCACGCAAGGGGCATTCTCGCAATGCTGGCAGGTCACCGGATAGTGCTGGAGCGTACAATTCGGATACTCACCGTCCGGCGAATCGAGACTCTCTCCACCGTCAGTGATGACCCGATTCCACCAATTACCAGTCGGAAGATTATTCGCCGTCCGACAGGATGTCATACACGTCTGGCACCCCATGCATCTCTTCAAATCAATAGCCATTCCGTATCGCATGACGTCCTCCTATTGAACTTTTTCCATTTCGCACAGACAATCGAACCAATTGTCCTGCTCAAAGCGTGGCCACGAAGCGATGCTGGAGAGATCGCCGTAATGCCCCTCGATGAAATTCCGCTCTTCCCAACCGTGATCGATCACCAACACGCCTTTGCGGCATCCGTTGCTGACAACCGCTTTAAGGACCACATGCCCGCGATCGTTATAGAGACGCACTATATCGCCAGTGTTGATGTCACGCGACGCCGCATCGGAGGGACTCATCTTTACGAACGGCTCTGGGTCGATCTCGAGCAAGGCAGGAACGTTGTTGAAGATGGTGTGAGTTTTATACTTGCATCGTTCGCTTATGAAAGTAAGCGGATACCGCTCGAAAAGCGGATCCTCGTGCCAGGCCTCTAACGGAGGTTCCCAGAACCAGCAGGACTCTTTGAGCATATCCCACTCCTGGCCAACATCCATCATGGGTTTAATGCCCTCATGGTAGAACTCCAGACGCCCTGTCGCTGTAAGGATGGGAGCGTTCAATCCAATGACGCTGGGCTCCTCGGGATGAGACCATACCGCATGCTCCGATTGCAGCTTATCCCACGTAACACCGGCTTCTTGAGCCACTTCATTATCTACACATGAGGAAAGGAAATCCTCAAGAGTCTGGGTGAAGTACTGCTCGAAACCCATTGCGCGGCCTAGCAGAGTAATCACATCAAAGTCGCTCTTCACCTCAAAGGGAGTCTCCACTGCCTGATCTATGAGCTTAACGAAGCCAGTCTGACGAAAAGTAAGATCGCTCTTCTCGAAGGGGAAGGCTACAGGCAAAACAATATCGGCGTATTCCGCCGTTTCGGACATGACCATGTCCGAAACCACGACAAGATCCATCTTGTCGAGCATCGAAAGCCATCTTTGGCGATCGGGCATGTTAGCCAGCGGGTTGCAATAGTAGATGTACATCGATCGCGGCGCCGTGTCGAATTCCCCAATCGATCCTTCCTCCACTAACTGAGGAAGATGGTTCACATACACTGTAGGCCCAGCCACAGCACCATCCAGGTTCATACCGGCAGTACTCTGAACGCCCTGCGCCACAGCCCCAGTCAAATCGACGCAGGTGCTTCCGGCTCCGTGTTTGCACTCTTGCCCGGTGATATCCGCAAGCGCAAACACACCGTCGTAGAACGTCTGACCGTTTGCGTAATGATCTTGCCCAAAGCCAAGCAGCACCATCGATCGGCCCGAGAGATAGATACTCGCAACCTCCTCGATAACGTCGAGCGGAATGTCAGTGTATTGGGAAATCTGGTCCAAAGTCCACGCCGAGAACCTATCGACGAGAATCTGGTACGCTGGCCTGACTTTAAACCCCTCGAGTTCGAACGAGCCCTCGAGCACAGGCTCCTCTACCTCGTCGAAGGGCGCGAGTTGGACGCCATCATAAACCATAATCCTATCTTGGTCGCTTCCCGCCTCTGCCCGACCTAAATCGCTCAAGCGAAGGTAGAAGCCATCCTCTTTGACCAAAAACGGAGCTACCGTCTTAGTGCGCATGTGTTCGACATCGATTTTGCCATCGCGAATGGCAATCTGGGCAATACCTGCCGCTAGAAGACCATCAGTTCCGGGACGGATGGAAACGTAGAGGTCCGCCTTAGCTGCCGTAGTGGTAAAAATGGGATCGATGACAACAAGTTTGGCTCCCGCTTCGCAGGCTTCGGAGATGAAATGATAGTCAACAATGAATGACTCAGACGGATTGGAGCCCCATACAAAGATATTTTCCGCATTGACGATGTCGCGATACTCGTTATGGCCTCCTGTAGTGGTCGCACCGAGAGCGCCATGGTTGTACTGGCAATAGACACCTGTATTGTCGTAACAATTATGAAGTACCGTAGCGCCCATGCAAGCAATCAGGCGATCAGCGTACGTTTTAACCGTTGAGTCCACGTTGCCCGATCCGGCCAAGAATCCTACAGCGCCCGGCCCAAAATCTCCTTGCAGATTCTTCCACGTATCCGTGATTTCCGCAATGGCCTCATCCCAGGAAATACGCTCCCACTCCCCAGCACCTCGCTCGCCTTTGCGCTTCAAAGGATACTGAAGGCGCGTATCAGCATACATGCGCTCGATGTTGGTATAGCCCTTCAAACAGATACGTTGATAAGGACTCGGAGATCCGTCGGGTAGTTTCATATCGGGACGAGTCAGATTGGCCGCTTTCCCTTCGCGGACGGTAACGTTGATGGGGCATCCCCAGCCCGAACAGTTGCCCATACAACTGCTGAAGTATACTTCTTCAGCGACTTGGGGCGCCGTGCCGGCGAGCGAAACACTTTCACCCTCCTCACCTACAGTGTTGCCCGAAGCGCATCCAGCAAGCGATCCAGCTGCAACCGCCCCCGCCGTTGCAGCGAGAAAGCTGCGCCGAGTGAGTTCAGGGGAAACTCGTTTCGTTTTCCTCATTATCTTCTCCTCCACTCTTTTGGGTCCAAAAAGCGAGATGTTGTTTAACCAGATTTGTTCCAAGTATTTCAAATAAACCATCGGAGAACTTTTCATCGCAACCACACCTGTCGATGTTCGTTGCCGCCAGTCCCCTCAAACTGGTATTCCCGAGAATTGGCCAAATTCCTCTGGCGGCACTATAGCAAATTGTCCTATGGCAATGCAAGGATTATCATAGGACAATTTTTCAGCACAGGTTATCTATTTTGAGGATAGTTAGCTTACATCCCCCACTCGAGAGCTGATGCGACAACAGAATTGGCGTCACCCTCCGTCCTCAGTATATAGTCGGCTAAGTAAGGAATGATGAACGCCAGCTTCCCTCGTCCAGGCGCTCCGACAATGCCGTTGTCAACAAGATTCGCCCGTACGGTACTCAGTTGCTTTTGGGACTTCCCCATCTTCTGGGCAATCGCCCCCGTCTCAGCCGTTCGCTCCTCTCCAAGGAGCCCAGCCATGGCATGCAAATACTCCACCTCGCTACGGCTCATGGCGGCGACTAATGGCTCAAGGGCCCGACTGTCATAGGCTTTCCGCACCGCCGGCATTGCGCACTCGACATCCTTCACCTCAATACGATAGGAGCGCTTCTGCACCTTTTCGTTTATGTTGTCAATCAAGTAATAACCCTGCAGCTGCATGATATAGGGGTGTCCTTTCGATTCCCGAAGCAGCAGTTCAAGGGCATCCTTTTCGAGCGAGGTACCCTTAATGCTCCCAAAGGACTCCTCGAGCGCCTCGCGCACCTCATCGGCGCTGAGCGGCCCCAGCTGCTCGTAAGAGGCGCGGCGCAGAAACGCGCAGCCGTTCTTTTGGATAATCGGTTCGTAGGCATAGGGCAACCCAGCGATGGCAATCATTGCATCGCAGCCCTTGCGCGACGCCATCTGGAAAGCTTCGGAGATCAGCGACACGCCATCAAGGGAGACCTTCTGAATCTCGTCAATGGTGACAAGAAGCTTGAATCCGTCCTCCAGACAGGCATTCAGGAACACGTATTCGAAATCGTCACGCTCGTAGCGCACCGTCTTCGAGCTGGAGCCCGCGCGGAGGCTCCCGCCCGTGCCCATCACGCTAATCTCCACCTCGGGATCAATCGTTTTAGTGGCCTCGTCGAAGGGAACGAGGTGACGCATGATACCGCCTATGGGATTGTCGGACCCCACATCGATAACTTTGCGTCCCTGCGCTCTCGCGCGCATAGACAACTGCTCAAGCAGGGCCGCCTTCCCATAGCCGCGGCTACCCGTTATGAAAAGAGCACGGTCGTCGCTTCCGTAATCACTCATAGCCCTATCGAAACGCCGCAAAATACCTTCGCGCCCAAAAAAGAACCCAGGCCTTCCCCCAAAGAGCGGGGTGAACGGGTTGTCGAACATAGGACACCTCCAGATGAGGCGATGCGTTGCTTCCCAGATACAGCTACCTTCAAGAGATTCTAAGAAATCTATTCCAACAGAGCAAATCTATAAATCTAGTTATCTAGTAAGTCTAGTTTTAACTACGAAGTCTAGTAAATCTATTTTCGAACTAGAGTCTAAGGGCACTCATTAGATTTCGCTGCTCCCGTAATCGCAACGGCATTTCGGAGCGCCGTCGCATAAAATGTCAAATACTCTTGATTAATGAGAAATGGGACGAATATCAAATATTTTTGACGCCTACCCCTTGAACAGGTCGCCTACGCCTTCGTTGAAGCCCTCGGCGAAGGCGCTGGGGATGACCACCGTGCCCTTGCCCTCGCGCAGCGACTCGTTCAGCAGGTGCATGGTGCGCAGGCGCGCCACGGCCTCATGGTCGCCGATGAGCTCTTCCATCTCGCCCAAGATCTCGTAGATGTCGTGCTCGGCCTCCATGAGGATGATGCGGGCCTTCTTGCGCTGCTCGGCCTGGGCCTCCAGGCTCATGGCCTCTTGCAGCTCCTTGGGCAAAAGGATGTCGCGCACCTCCACCGAAAGGATGGTCACACCCCAGGGCGCCACCTTCTCCTCCAGCACCCGTTTGAGCTCCCGATCCAGCTGCTCGCGACGGATGGCCACCTCGGCGGCGCTCGCCCGCCCGATGGCGTCGCGCAGGGCCGTCTGGGCGGCCATCTCCACAGCACGGGTGAAGTCGCCCACCTCGGTGCAGGCCGCGGCGGCGTCCCACACGTGCCAGAACAGCACGGCGTCCACGTTCATGGGAACCAGGTCGGCCGTCAGCGTCTCCTCGGCGTAAAAGGTCGTCACCCGCGTGCGCGTGTCCACCCGCATGGTGTTCGACTCGATGACGGGGATGGTCCAGAACAGCCCCGGCCCCGACACGCGGTTGAAGCGCCCGAGGCGCAGCACCACCACGCGCTCCCACTGCTGGGCGACATGGCAGCAGCCGATGGCGAGCAGCGCCGCGAGGGCCGCCACCACGATGACCTCCAACGTCACACGGCCGACCGTAAGCCAGCCGATGCCCAGCACCGCAGCGAGCACCGCGACGAACAGCACGGCGGAGAACAGCAGCACGCCCGTCGAGGACGCACGCTCCCCCACCACCTCCGTGGCCGCATCGGGCGCCACGCGGAACCGGCGCTCGCCGGAAGACTTCTCCTTGCGGGACATTTAGGCTCCCTTCTCGGCCCGGGCTCCGGGCTTCTCGAAATCGATGATGCGGGCAGACACCTCGCCGCGCTCGCGGGCCTCATCGTACTTCAGGCGCTTGATCTTTCGGCTCATGGCGCGCTCGATGTCATCTAGCCCCATGCCCAGCTCGCGGCACGACGCGATGCACTCGTCTAGCACCGCATCGGCCTCACCCTCCCCTTCCGCACCCATCTTCGCACCCAAATCGGTCACGAACACGCCACGACCCCGCGTCGATTCCAGGTACCCGTCGGACACGAGGCTCAGGTAGGCCTTGTTCACCGTGTTGTAGTTGATGGAGATCTCCGAAGCCAGGCCGCGCACCGTGGGCAGCTTGTCGCCGGGCGCCAGGGTGCCGTCGTTGATGAGGTAGGCGATGCGGTTGCGCAGCTGCACCCACAGGGGCAAGTCGCTTGTCGGATCAACTTCGAAGGGAAACATGGACGACCTTTCTCTCAAGGACTAGAAGGGAACGGAAACAACGGGCAGCATCCCGGCCGCCACTACGACCGCGCGCAAACAGGCGCCGCCAACAAGAACGCAACCGGCGCTGGCGAGCAACGCGCGCGAGGCGAGAGACGCCTCGGCGACGTCCTTACTCGCATTGCAACGCGCGAGGACAGCCTCTATCGCAAAAGGAGCAACAAGGCCAACGAGCACAAGGCCGCCCCAGAACGGCAGAGAGCACGCACCGTTCAATACGGAGGCCACCGATGCCAACGCGGCCGCATCGGTAGGCGTTGCCCCCGAGGAAGCCGAGCCGCCGTGTTCCAGCCACGCTGCACCGAGCCACAGCGCCACGACGACCGCCTCCAGGGCAAGGAGAACCATATCGGCGCGAACGACTTGCCGCATCGTTCGGCCGAAAACCGTCGCCATTCCCGAAAATACTGCCACCATGCCCACAAGCGCCACTCCGCACGAGAGAGCCGAGATCGCGAACAGCCCCGGCAGCCACGGGCCGAACCACAACGGCACCGACGGCATACCCGACAGCAACAGTCCCGTATAGATCACCGCGACGAAAGACACCGCCGCAAGCAAGACAGCGAGCGCTCTGAATAGAGGCAGAGACACCGACGGCACCCCGAGCCACACAAGAAGCATGGCTGCCGCCAACGTGCCACAAAGCAAAAGTGCCCAGAATCCTACGACCAGATAATTCGAAGGGGATGAAACCGCCAGCAAAAGGATGCGATCGAGGCGCCCCACATCAGCCGCAAGGCACAGGGCCCCCAGCACTAAGACTACCAGCGAGGCCACGAGTATCGGTACGAACAGTCGGCGATAGGCAGCGCTTCCGTTGTCTCTGAAGCGCACAACCACTCCGCGGCTCACGGCTCTCTCGTCAGCGAGGAGCATCAGCACTGCGGCAATCAAGAGCGCGCCCGCCCCTGTCCCTCCCAGAAAGAGGTAAGCAACCACCAGTTCGCTGAACACGACTCCTCCTCTTGCCCTAGACAATGCCTACGGAACCCACCGACCCCGCATTCCGGCGTTAAGATTATCATAAGACAATCGAAGAAGCGATGCGTCCGTCAGGAAAGATTCAGGGAGAGCAGCACCAAGAATTTCGAGTTGTTAGACATCCAACGCGCTCGCAGGTGATTGCCTGCTTCCATCTTGTCTTCTCATATATCGTATTTTATTACTTTTCTTACACATTTTGTTCTGCCACAGTTTTTGAGCGAACCATCGCGCGTACCTAAAGTCTAACAACTCGAAAAAACAGCCCGAATCCGACGGCAAGCTTTTCCGAGAAGGCCTTCGTTCCCGATTCGCACGGTTAATTCACGTTGAAATCGCGCCGCTTTTGCGTCGGCTACAGCAACACCTTCACGCCGAAGTAGGCGAGCACCACCAAACCCACGATGATGCGGTAGACGCCGAACGCCGTGAAGTCGTTCTTCTTGATGTAGCCCATGAGGAACTTGATGGAGATCACCGACACCACGAATGCCGTCACGATGCCCACCACGAGCACGGCGATCTCGGTGGCCGTCATGGCCAGACCCACGGCCATCAGATACTTGATGAGCTTCAGCACGCCCCAGCCGAACATGACGGGAATCGCGAGAAAGAACGTGAACTCCGCCGCCGCCGTGCGCGAGCAGCCGCAGAGCATGCCGCCGATGATGGTGGAGCCCGAGCGCGACGTGCCGGGGATGATGGCGAGCATTTGGAAGCAGCCGATCTTCAGCGACGTCTTCCAGTCGATCTCGTCCACGGTGCGCACGCGGAACAGGGCCATCTCGGCGTCGTCGCCATCGTCGCCCGGACCCACCTCGGGCACGGGACGCGCATGGGCGCCGCGGGGACGCCGGGGGGCGCGACTGGCCAGATAGGCTGCCTCGCGCCGACGGTTGCGACGCTCCAGCAGGATGAACACGACGCCGTAGACGATAAGGGCGATGGCCACCGTCCACGCGTTGTAGAAGTACTCGTTGAAGAAGTCGTCCAGCGTAAGTCCGATGGCCGCCGCCGGGATGCAGCCGATGGCCACCATGCCCCACAGCCGCCACGTGCCGCGCTTCTCGGCCGACGTCTTCTTCGGCGAGAACGGGTTCAGCTTATGGAAGTACAGGATGAGCACGGCCATGATGGCGCCCAGTTGGATGACCACTAAGAACAGCTCCAGGAACTCCGCCGACACGTTCAGCTTCACGAACTCGTCCACGAGAATCATGTGGCCCGTGGAAGAGATGGGCAGCCATTCGGTGATGCCCTCCACGACGCCGATGAAGAACGCCTTCAGAACTTCGATGAACATGTCCACAGAAACTGCCTCCGTACGATTTGCTTGTCTGTCGGCCCAAGCGGCGAGCGGCAACCCAGGCCAGAGCGCGCCGCCAACACGAGGAAAAGCGCACAAGGGGCACTCCCTCTTTCGAGCCTCGGAAATGCTATCACGGCACTGCGAATCGTCAGGATTCCTACGGAGAAAGTCCACGTTTGTCACTTTGGTCTACCGAGGCGCCGGCCAGCCCAGCGTTCGCAGCGCGCGACACAACCCGTCGTGTCGCGCGTGCCGCCCATTCCACCATGGCTTGTGCACGTAGCCGATTTCATGTCAGATACAACATAGCAAGTAGGTTCGTTTTCCCTGCTCAAATCCTCTTTTCGAAAGCAACGATGCGCCAACGAACACCAAGCATCGTGGTAATAAAACTATCGAAGATCGCACTTTTACCAACGATGTCAGTTCCATTGGGGTATCATGGGACACCCGCGAGAGACCGGAAGCGAAATGTTTTTCCGGCCCGGCAAACGCAGCTTTCAACTCAACAGGCCTCGCCCTCTTCCTGGCGCTCAGGCGCACTGCGGCACAACCCGCGGCGCACGGACGTCCTTGCCTCATCACGGATGCGCCCACCAACCGAAGGGTCTCCCCCTTCCGACAAAAGGATACTATCATGCTGAAAGCTGCCCACCCCGGCGGTCTGATCCCGCCCATCCTCCATCCCTCCCCGCTCAACCGCGAAAACACCGGCGAGCGCACCGACCGGACGGGCGCGCTCCTGTTCGCAGGCGCCGTGGCTTCCTTCGGACTAGCTCTCGTGCTCATCGGCGCTGCCGTTTCGTTCGCCGCCGGAGCGCCAGCGCCGGCGAACCTCGACCAGTCGACCCTCGTGTTCGGATCCTTGGCAGCGGCCTGCGCCCTGGCGGCACTCGGCATGATGCTGGCCCTGCGGGAGAGAAGCCTGCGCACGCAGCAAATGCGCCGCGTCACCCGTGCCGAGCAGATCCAGGGAGAGCTGGACAGTCTGGGCCTCACGCCCAAGGAGATGCCCATTGCCAAGCTCATCCTGCAGCATCAAAGCTATGCGACCATCGCCGCCGAGCGGCACCTGGCCGTGCGCACGGTGCAATTCCATGCCACGAATATCTTCCGGAAGGCCTATGTCAGCAATCGGCGCGATTTCGAGCGTGTCATCCTGGCCGACGAGCGCAACGACGACCGGAGCGACGGCGCCCGTCGCGACACTCCCTGCTGCCGCAGCAACCAAACGACACCGCCCGACGGCCGAGGCGCCGCGCGCCCCGGATGCGCCCTCCGCGGCCAAAATACCTGCTTGCCCGGGGGCGGCTCCGACAACCCGGCGACGGGCCTCCCCGCGCAAAACCCTGGCAGCGAGCAAGAGCGCGGAGATCCCGACCGTCCCGCTGGCAGCCCCACGACCCTCCGCAGCAGGGCTGCCCTGCGCCACGGCAGGCAGGAGGGAGGACGGCCATAGCCAGCGCCGTTCGCTAGCGCGCCCGCCCATCTGGTAGGCGGCGCCGGCACTCGCAGGCGCGTCCGCGAGAGGTCATCATTGGGGAAACAGACGCCCGCGCGCCGCCTTCGTCGTGGTGCCCGCGTGCTACCGTGAACCCATGAGCAACTTCGCCGACATAGCGTGCCCTGCATCGCCGCAACTCGAAAGCGCAACGACCGCCTCCCCTGACGGCCGCCCGAAAGACTCGGCAACATTTGCGGGAAGCCGCTCTCGAAAGACGCCCGACGTCCCCGAAGGCGAGATGCACGGCCACGGCTCCGGCGGCCCCAAGGACGTCTGGACGCACAACGTGGAAGCCACCGCGTCCCTCCTCATCGCCTTCGGCACCCTCATCACCACCTGCAGCGCCCAGGGCCTTTTCACCCCCTCGACCGCCAGTCGGTGGATTCTCGAGTACCTCGTTCCCTTCCAGCTGCCGATTTTCTACTTCTGCCTGGGCTTTCTCTACCAGCGCTACCGCACGACGCGCACCCCTCGCGCCTGGGGCCAGAACCTCCGCCGCGAGCTGGCGCTCATGGGCATCCCCTTCGCGGCGTTCACCGTGCTCGTGCTGCTCACGAACTCGGCCGTCGGCGCGAAGCCGCCTCTGTCGGTCGCCGATCTCCTCCGCGCGCTCTTCATCGAGCCCGTCATTCCCGTCGGCTACTTCTATACCTGCCTCATCATTTACGCCATCACCCCCACCGTGAAGAGCCGCCGCAACGCCAGCGGCCTCCTGTTCGCCGCCGTCGCAGCGAAAGCGGCCATCGTGGCGCTCGCTTCGCTGCCCGCCACCGCCGAGATGGCCGCGCGCCTCCCCTACGCCGTCACCTCCGTGGCCGAGAACTGGATCTGGGTCGCCGGCGGCATGGCCATGGCGCTCTACCGGGGCCTGCCCCTCGCGCGCGGATCCGAGAAGGCCTGGGCCCTCGGCGCCCTGTGGGTGGCCACCAGCGTGATCGCCTTCTACGCCGGCTGGACCGGCGAGACGTCCCACGCCGCTCTGGACGCGCTCGGCGTGCTGTGGGCGACCTCCCTGTTCTCCACCGTGTTCCGCAGCGGGCGGCAGAACCGCTTCTACGGCTTCGTGACCCGCTACACCATGGCCATCTGGCTCTTCCACGGCATCTGCCTCGCCCTGTACTTCCATCTTTGGAAGGCGGCCGGCATCTCCGTCACGGCAGCACCGTGGATGGCGGCCGCGGGGGCGGCGCTCGTCTGCTACGGCATGCCGGTGCTGATCATGGCCGCCCTTTCGCGCCTTGGGAAGGCCGGCATCATCGTGTATCCGGCCCGCTATCTGCCGCCCGCGCCGGCCACCATGCTCTGGAAGACGCCGCACTAACGTATACTAGGGCCCATGAACAAGTCGCAAACATCTTTCCTGGCGGGGCAGGACCCGTATCTGGCGCCGTTCTCGTCCATGACCGACGGGCAGCTGCGCGACCCCAAGCAGCTCGTGGGCCTGGCCCGTGCCATCGACCCGGAGGGCGCGCCGGAGCGCTTGGCGTCGGGCCTGTTCGTCGCTGAGTCCGTGAACGTCATCGACCGCGCCCTTAATGCCGGGTGCGTCCCCTTCGCCGTGCTCACCGACCGGCGCTGGCTCGCCGCCTCCGAAGCGCTCTTGGAAAAGGTGCGCGCGGCTAATCCGGCCGCCCCCGTGGCCGTGGTCTCCTCGGAGGAGATGCGCTCCATCACCGGCTACGAGATGACCCGCGGGCCCTTGGCCGCCTTTCACCGGCCGCCCGAGCCCGACCTGGCCGCCCTGCTTACTGGCGCCCACCGCGTCGCCGTGCTGGAGGACGTCACGAACTACACCAACATCGGGGCCATCTTCCGCAGCGCCGCCGCCCTAAACATCGATGCGGTGCTGCTCACGCCGGCCTGCCACGACCCGCTGTTTCGCCGCGCGTCGCGCGTTTCCATGGGTACGGTGTTCCAAGTGCCCTGGGCCCGCATCGGGCACGCGCGCGATTGGGCGGCCGAAGGCGTGGCGCGCCTGCGCGAGGCCGGCTTTGTCACAGCCGCCCTGGCCCTGGCCGACGACGCGCTTTCCATCGCCGATACGCGCCTGAAGGCGGCCGACAAGCTGGCCCTCGTACTGGGCACGGAAGGCGACGGCCTGGCCGCCTCCACCATCGCCGCCTGCGACTGGACCGTGCGCATCCCCATGCACCACGGGGTCGATTCCCTGAACGTCGCCGCCGCCAGCGCCGTCGCCTTCTGGGAAACCCGCCGGGAAGGCTAGCGTCGCGCAGCCACATCCCGTAGCTGGGAAGGCTAGCGTCGCGCAGCCACATCCCGTAGGGGCTGACCTTGGTCAGCCCTCATCAGGCAAGGTTATCCCTCTTGTGAGGGGCGACTGAGGTCGCCCCCTGCGGATGGAGCGGAAGCTCGGCCCCCTACGAGCCGGTCGGAAGTCCCATGGCGTTCGCGATCGCCATCGTCACGCCCACGGCTATCACGCCCACGACAACCAGCGCGATGCCCAAGATTCGCAAACGAGCTCCCTGCAGAAGGCGAAGCCTCGGAGCCGCCCGACGTAAAACGCGGACGTCGGTCAAAATGAAAAGAAAGCCCGTGAAGAACGGAATACCGAACGTCCAATACTGAAAGGCGATCAGCCAGAACGGCCAGGTGGCGTAACGTTCGTCGGGCGTGAACGGCATTGCGATGAGAACTGCCATGAACAGCAGCCACACCACCAAGAGGGCGACATCGATCACGAGCCCTGCCGTCTCACCGGAGGAGAGCGTCGAGAAAGCACGCCTTACCCGAGAAACGACTACGCCATGCGGTCTGTCATCGATCGGAGCTGCGGCACTCACCGCCGTCGCGGCCCAGGGGCGACCAAGGTCGCCCCCTACGGGAGCAGCCTGGCCCGCAGGGGCAGCCCGGCCTACGGGGGCAGCCTGGCCCGCGGGGGCGGCCCAATCCGCAGGGGAAACCCGACCCGCGCCGGCGACCTGGGTCACAACGACACCCCGGTCTGCAGGAGAAGCCCCGGCTGGGGCGAGCGCCGCGAGGAACGCCGCCTTCAGGTCGCGCACCGTCTGGAAGCGGGCCGCCGGATCAAAGGCGCAGGCGCGCTGGAGCACGGGGCGCAGCGCGAAAGGCACTTCCGGCCCCGCGAACCCCGCCGCAGCCACCGACGGCGACGGATCGCGCTCGGCCAGCAGGTAGTAGAGCAGCATTCCCAGCGCGTACACGTCGCTGCGCTCGTCGGTCTGCCCGTAGCCGAACTGCTCGGGCGGCGCGTAGCAGCGCGTGCCGAAATGAGCCGTATCCCCCGCAGCCCCCTCGCGAAAGGCCCGGGCAATGCCGAAGTCGATGATCGTGAGACCCGCATCGCTCACCACGATGTTCGTTGGCTTCAAATCGCGATGGATCACAGGCGGCGAGAACTGCTCGTGCAATTCCATCACCCCGTCGCAAAGGAGTGGAAACCACTGCGCCGCCAGGGCGACCGATCCGTCGCGTTCGTACACCTCGTCCCGCAGCGTGCGTCCCTGGATGTATTCCATGACCACCACCAGCTCGTTGCCAGTGGTATGAACATCGTAGATGCGCGGCAGATGCCGGAAACGCCGCCCGGCGCGCTGCGCTCGGAACAAGTGGCCGTAGGCATCCCCCATGGCCGCATCAACCGCGATGCGCTTGCGGACGAACGGCCCGAGCTCCGCCGCATTGGCCCCCACGAAGTACACCACTTCGGTCGTCTCGTGGGGCGCCGTCTTCAACACCTCATCGACGCGATAGCAATCATCGCGGGCAAGGGCGGCGAGGTATGCGGCAAGCGGGTCGTTTTCCATAGATGCCATGGTACCAAAGTTAGCTGATGGTCGCCTCGCCGAACCGGTAAAGCTCCTCCTCGGTTTTCTGCAGCGTGTAGCCATGGCTGATGGCGAAGATGACGATGGCATCCCGCCGATTCTTGCAGTACAGCTCGTTGGCGCCTCCCGCCTGCAGAAGGCGGTTCGCCTCGCGCAGCGTGCATCCCATGGCGAAGGCGATCTTCAGCAAGTTGTCCCGGGAGGCGCGGCGGGCGCCGGTGAATATCTGGTAGCCGAAGGTCTCGTTGATGCCCGCCTCGCGCACCACGGCCGCACGCTTCAGGCCCTTCTCCGCCAGAAGCGCGTTCAGGTACTCCGCCAGACTACGCTCGCCCACCTCGCGCCGCTTGATGAACGCCCGCGGATCCGGCGCATCCAAGAGCTCGGCCAGCATGTCCTCTGTCAGCGGTTCCTCCACGCGCTTCTTTCTCCTTCGACCCATATCACGAAGCCCCTATTGTAGCGCCCCGAGCGCCCGCCTTCGAAGACGGGCGCCCGAGACATGCGCCATCGGGCACGCTAGCTCAACGAGAACGTCTGCTCGGCGATGAGCTCGTCGCTGAAGCTGAAAAGCTCTTCCACCTCGACGGTAAGATCGCTCATGTCGGCGAGCTCGTAAGCCGACTCGTAGGTGATGGAGGAGCCAGACTTCACCTCATTCATCGACTTGCCGGACTCCTCGGCATCGGCGACCACAGCCAGCTCGAGCTCGGTTCCGTTCTGGAAAGCTTTGGCGTGAACCGCCACTGCGGGGCTGGTCGCCTCGTCGGAGTTGTTCGTGAAGGTGTAGGTCACCACGGCAGCTGGATTTCCCTGATAGTCCTCGGTCACGCGGCAGTCGTCGATGGTGACGCCGTAAGCGGCCTGCGTCGCCTCGCTCTGCTCGGCCGCCTGGGGCTCGGCCGCAGATCCGGAATCTCCGGCCGCTACGCCTTGCGCCGTCGCCGTATCAAGCCCGCTCTCCTCCATGGCCTGGTCGAGGGCGGCGCTGAAGGCGCTCTGCATCACGAGCACAAGGATGAAGGCGATCACAGACAGCACGAGGCCGGCGACGCCTAAGCCCTTACCGCTCTTTTTCCCTTTCGAAATGCCCACCAACCCGACGATGGCGAAGACGATGCCGAGGATGGCCAAAAGGAAGGAGAGGTTGTTGATGATCGGCAGAATCGAAGTGACCAGTGCCACGATTCCCAATACAAGAGAAGCCACGGCCATGGCCGAGCGAGGTTGCGTTTCCATAGATGATTCCCTTCTTCTAAACGCGCTATTCCTAACGGACAAGGAAGAAGGGTATCCGTTCTCGTTAACCGTTTCATTAGCTGCCAGCTAAGGCAACGGCAATTTTTCCCTAGCTCAGATCGACCTTGGCGCGCACGAGGTAGGCGGACAAGGCGACGCCGCCCGCGGCCACGGCAAGGTTCACCACCGTCTGCATGACGGACACCGTGCCGAGCATGAACGATGCCGTGCCCGTGTCGCCCATCATGGCCAGCACGCCAACGATAGAGAACAGAAGAGAGATCACCCAGCCAATTCCCATATACAGCGCCACGGCCGCGGCCACCTTATGCCGCCGCGCCCACCATGCGCCCAGCGTCAGCGAGAGGAACGCCAGCCCCACGGTGTAGGCGGCGGACACGAGCGCGTTCGCCACGCCTATGACCGACGAGGCCACACCACCGCTGCCCGTCAGCGCCGACCAACCGCCCAAAAGCGACAGCACCACCGACACCATGTCCCCATCGCCGTCGGAGATCGCGAGCACGGCCAATGAGGCGAGCGCGCAGGCCGCAAGCGTAAACACCGCCGCCAGCAGGAAGGCGGCGCAGAATTTCGCCGTCACCAGCGCGCCCGTGCGCACCGGCAGCGTGAGCGTGAGATAGCCCTCGTCGGTGAACATCGTGCGATAGAAGCGCATGGCGATGAACACGTAGACCGCCACGAGGCTGGCCCACACGAGAAAGGCGCAGAACAGCGCCGCCATCACGAGCACCACGGTCAGGTTGGAAGCGGCCGACGCCTCGTTGACATAACGGGAGGCGAATCCCGCCGCGCGGCTCACGGCGTCGGTGGCCTCGATGCAGCCGATGCCCACCACGCCAGCGACGACCATAATGGCCAGCATGATGGCCGCAGGCTTCACAAGCGCCCGCATTTCCTGGGCGAAGAGCTTTCCTAGCATCGGAACTCCTCTCGGAAGAACGCGTCCAGCGTCGTGCCCTTCCCCTGGGTCACATAGGCCACGGGCGCGTGCAGAAGCATCTGGCCATAGCGCAGCAGGATGAAGTCGTCCAGAAACGCCTCCACGTCGCGCACGAGGTGGGTGGAAAGGATGATGGACGACTGCGGCCGATAGGCGCGAATAACCGTTTGCAGGATGTAATCGCGGGCCGCCGGATCCACGCCGCCGATGGGCTCGTCCAAAAGATACAGCGCCGCGTGACGGGCCATGACGAGCGTGAGCTGCACCTTCTCAACGGTGCCCTTGGAAAGCGCCGCGCACGGGGCGCCCTCGGAAACGCCGAGCCGAGCAAGCATGTCCCGGGCCAAGGCGGCGTCGAAGTCCTCGTAGAAGTCGGCGAAGAAGGCGATCATCTCGCGCACGCGCATGGAACGGGAGAAGTAGGGCCGCTCGGGCAGGTAGGAGACGAGCGCCTTCGATTCCGGGCCTACCTCATAGCCCGCCACGCGAATGTCGCCCGCCGTCGGATGGGCCACGCCGGCGATCATCTTCAGCAGCGTGGTCTTGCCCGAGCCGTTCGGGCCGAGCAGCCCTACGATGCGGCCGGCGGCCAAGCTGACAGTAAAGCGGTCGAGCGCCACCGTGGCGCCATAGCGCTTAGTGAGGTCGCGGCACTCGAGCAAGGGCGGCGGCGCGACTTCGGGGACAAAGGCATCCACGGGAAGCCTCCTCATCGTTCGGAATCACTGGCTCCATCCTAGCACGGACGCCAACGGCCAAGCGGGAACCCCATCGAATGAGCGAATCGCTCCCGCCGCATGGGCGCATGGACCTTCCCACCGCATGGGCGCATGGACGAATCAGTCATGCAGCGCTTTTCCGAAGGCATCGACAATGCACCCTCTTGTTTTGGGAAAGAATTTCGAGTTGTTAGAGTTCGCGCGCAGAAAACCAGCTGCTCCAAATCAGCAATTCAGGCAAAACCGCCATCAAAATGGCGAGATCGCCCTCTCATTCGCTCGTCTAAGTCTAACAACTCGAAATTCTTGCCAAAAAGAGGGGGGCGCTTTGCTCCAAAAGCGAAAACCCTGGAAGCGCGCCGTCCCGCCCCCGTTAAACCCGCTCGAAGGCCCAGAGGTTGGCACATTGGGCGAGCACGCGCTGAACGTCCCAGGTGCGGGCGCTGTTGGCGGGGCTGTTGGGGTCGTGGATGACCAGCTCGCCGTTGTCGGCCACGCCGGCCACCACGAGAAAGTGTCCCGTGTCCGTGAAGTCGCCGGGGCGCACGCTGCAGATGACGGGATGCCCCTCAGCGAGCTCCGCCGCAAGACGCCCCGCGTCCGCCGGCACCTCATGAGAAGAAAGTCCCAGCTCAGCCGCGCCGTCGGTCATGAGGCGCCAAGCGGTCAGGCCCCCTTCCACGTAGCCTTCGGCCTCGCTGAAGGCGGCCATGGCGGCGGGATCCTTGTCGGTCTTCCCCGTCAGTGCGATGTAGACCATGGCCAGGCTCGTCGGCCCGCATCCGGCCTCTCCCACGGTGGCGCCGGCATAGGGAGCGTTGCGGTACTGGGGGTCGGTCTGGTAAAGAAAGGGCAGCTCGCCGCCGCGCCACTCGTCGCACGGGGTGCTGACGGGGTCGGTCGCCTCCTCGGTGCCCGCAGCGTCCGGAGCGACGTCGGCCGTGGGCGAGGCGATGCCCGGTCCCGCAAGCCCCAGCCCTTCGGCGTACAGGTTCGCCATCTGGAAGATGGCGACCAACACGAAAACGGAGAGCGCCGCCACGCCCAGCACCGACCACAGATGCCAGCGCCGTCGCCCAATGCGACGGCCACGCGCGGCGCGGCCCGTGCGGGCCAGACCGCCCAGCATGGCCCTCACCACGCCCGGCACGGCAGCCGAAGCCGCGAACGCCCGCGCCGACCCGCGAGACGGCCGCCGCTGCGGCGATGCACCCTGGGCGGTTTTCGAACCCGCGCTACGAGCCGACCGACTCCCCGCGCCCTGCGGCCGCGCCCAAGCGTCCCGCCCGTAGGGATTGGGGACAACCCTCGAAGCACCCGAAGAGCCCGAAGCGCCCGCCCTTCCGGCGCAGCTTAAGGGCGCGTCCCCTTCGTACAAGTTTCCCTCGTCGAAACGGTAGGCAGCAGTGTCCATAAATCTCTCCTTACGTTGCACCTCCACCTTACCGACGAGCCGGCTTACGCGTCCCATAGCGAAATCTGACATTTCCGGCAGGGCACCTTAACTTTTCCTGAAGCTGTCACGGGATGGCACGCCTGTTGGCAAAACCCGGGGCGAATCGCGTACAATAGCCCTTATGGAAAAACGCGCGCACATACTGGTGGTGGACGACGAGCAGGCCATCGCCGATCTGGTTGTCAACCTGCTCGTGGCCGAGGGCATGGACGCGCTGGCCTGCTACAGCGGACAGGCGGCCTTGGACATGCTCGCCCGCACGCCGTTCGACCTGGCCATCGTGGATATCATGATGCCGGGCATCGACGGCTTCGAACTCTGCGTTCGCATGCGCCAGATGCGGGACATTCCCGTCATCTTCCTCTCGGCGAAAGACGAGGAGGCCGACCAAGTCGTCGGCTTCACCCTGGGCGCCGAGGACTACGTCACCAAGCCCTTCCGGCCCCGCGAATTGGTGGCCCGCGTGAAAGCGCGCCTACGCCGACGCCAAGCAGCGCCCCAGGCTTCCTCGACCCTGCTTTCCGCCGGCGCCATCGAGGTGGACTTGCGCACGCATCTGGCCACGCTCCACGGCGAGCCTTTGCACCTCACCCCCAAGGAGTTCGCCATTCTGGCGATTCTGGCCCAGTCGGTCGGCTCACCGGTCTCGGCGGCCGATCTGTTCGAAGGGGCCTGGCACGAGCGCTTCGACGACGCGGCGGCCAACACGGTCATGGTGCACATCCGCCGCCTGCGCAAGAAGCTCGCCGATATCGACGCTTCCACGACGTTCATCGAAACCGCCTGGGGCGTCGGCTACAAGCTGCGCGGCGCGCCCGGCGACACCGGCCATGGCGCTTAAAAGCGAGCAGGCCCGCGTCCTGCGCCGGCGCGTGCTCGGCGGCCTCATTCGCAACCTGCTGCTATTCAGCGGGGCCTTCGCCCTGGCCTGCCTGGCCATCGAGACCTTCATGGTGCCTTCGATCGCGAACTGGGTAGCCGACTCAACCTCGTCCTGGCGCACCCTGAATTCCTCCGAGCAGTTCCAGCAGATCCTCACCGACCAGGGACTGCTCGACGATGCCAACCTCTTCGACCTCTGGGTCAACGAGGCCGTCGAGAGCGGCTACTCCAACGATGCGGGCACTATCGCCGAGGTTCAAGGCGAAGTGAACGAGATGGAAGACGCCCTGGCGGAGTATGCAAGCATGATGGCCGACTCGCCCGAGAACGCCGAGGCGGCCGCGGCCTACGCCAAGGAACGGGCTGAGAAGCTCGGGGCGGATGTGGCCGTCGCCTCGGGCACCAACGCCGCGGCCATCGGCGACACGAGCACCTTCATCGATGACGTGGCGCCCCTCGATGCCGAGACCGACGGCGCCCCGGACGACAAGACCCTCTGGGCCGTTCCCCTCCTTCCCTATCAGACCATTCTGACGGCCGAGGGCATTTTCACCGACGAGGCGAGCGCCGCCCATGCCATGGCGGCGCTGCGCGTATCAGCATCCCTGCAGGAGCTGGGGCTTTCCCTGCCCGAGGCCCAAACGTTCATGCCGCCGGAGACCACGGTGGACGTGGCCACGCGGATTCTCGTCAGCGCCGCCGTCCTGGGCTACGATCAGCCAACGTTAAACGACCTTCTGCAAAGCGCCTTTCGCCAATCCCAGGAGCAGGCCTACAGCGCCTGGCTTGACCTGACCTCCGCCGAAGAGGCGCGGGCGCTGGGCGTCTCCGACGACCACCCCGTCTGGCAAGTCCAGTACGGCGAGGACGGCGTCTACCGCATGCGCGACGTCGCCACCTACACGTTCGTCAAGTCGTTCAAGCTCCCGCTGGCTCTACTCGTCTTCGTGGCCGGCTGGCTCGCCATCATCCTGCGGGCCCTGAACCGGTCGCTGCGCTACTTCGACGAGCTGTCCGGGGCCGTGGGCCGCTTGCTCGCCGACAAGGACGCCCCCATCGAGCTGCCAGCCGATCTGTCCATCGCCCGCAACGAGCTGGCGGTTATCCGCTCGCAGTCGCTGGCCGACGAGCGCGCCGCCCACGCCGCCGAGCAGCGCAAGAACGAGCTGGTGGCTTACTTGGCCCACGACATCCGCACGCCGCTCACCTCGGTGCTCGGTTACCTAGACCTGCTGCGCGAGACAACCGATCTGCCCCGGGAAACCCTGCGCAAGTACGCCGACATCGCCTATTCGAAGGCCGAGCGCCTCGAAAGCCTCATCAACGAGTTCTTCGAGATCACCCGCTACAACCTGTCGGCCATTCCCATCGAGCGGGAGACTGTGGGAGTGCGCCTGTTCTGCCAGCAGGTGGCCGAGGCGTTCTTCCCCGAGGCCGCCGCCCGCAACATCCGCATCACCGTGGACGCCGCCGGCGCCGGCCAGTTCTTCATCGACCCGGACAAGCTCGCCCGGGCGCTGGGCAACGTGCTGCGCAACGCCGTGGCCTACGCCGACGCGAACTCCGTCATCGCCATCGCCGCGCGCCAGGACGCCCGCACGACCACCATCACCGTAGCCAACCGCGGACGCGAGATATCCGACGCCCATCTGGAGACCATCTTCGAGAAGTTCTACCGCGAAGACGGGGCGCGCTCGTCGAAGAAGGGCGGTGCGGGGCTGGGGCTCGCCATTGCCAGGGAAATCGTCGTGGCGCACCACGGCGACATCGAGGCGGCAAGCGAGCGCGGCGTCACCGTGTTCACCCTGCGCATTCCCACCCAGGGGGAGGAGATTGAAGGAGCAGCCGCCGCGCCGCGCATCCCGGGTGCGCCCGAGGGCCTCCAGCGGCCGGTTGCGCCCGTGCCGCCCCGCACCGCGCGGCCGGCGAGCGTGCGGGCAATTTCCACGCCGCCTTCCGCGACGACGCGCCGCGGGGCCTCCACCCGTCCGAATCCGCAGCACCCCGTCGGCGAACGGACGCACGCGCCGCGCCAAGGTACCTCTCCGTTAAATCCTCGTAACGCTCGCCATGGACAGGTTCCCGCGCGTAAGACGGTACGCGATAATGATGCGACACCCCGGCGGCGCGGCCTGTCCCGCTAGCTTCAAAACCAAAGCGAGCGTCAGCCCGAAGCGCCGTTTTCCTACTCAGCGAACACCCAAGGAGGCACCATTGAACCCCATCCGCATCGGCATTCTCGGCTATGGCAATCTCGGCCGCGGCATTGAACTGGCCGTCGCCGCCAACGACGATATGGAACTGGTGGGCGTGTTCACCCGCCGCGACCCGGCCACCGTGCATCCGCTCGGCGAGAACGTCGCCGTCTGGCCCGCCACGGAGCTGGCCGCCCATACCGACGACATCGACGTGCTCATGCTCGCCGGCGGCTCCGCCACCGACCTGCCCGAGCAGACCCCGGCAGCCGCTGCGCTCTACAACGTGGTCGACTCCTTCGACACCCATGCCAACATCCCGGCGCACTTCGCCGCCGTCGATGCGGTGGCCCGCGAGACGGAGCACGTGGCCGTCATCTCGGTGGGCTGGGATCCGGGCATGTTCTCGGTCTCGCGCGTTTACGCCAACGCCATCATGCCCAACGGCGCCGACTACACCTTCTGGGGCCGCGGCGTCTCCCAGGGGCACTCCGACGCCATCCGCCGCATCCCCGGCGTGGTGGACGCCCGCCAGTACACGGTGCCCGTGCCCGAGGCGCTGGAGGCCGTGCGCTCCGGTGCCAACCCGGAGCTGACCACGCGTCAGAAGCACACCCGCGAGTGCTTCGTCGTGGCCGAGGAGGGTGCCGATACGGCTGCCATCGAAGAGGCCATCGTCACGATGCCGAACTACTTCGCCGACTACGACACCACGGTCACCTTCATTTCTCAGGAAGAGCTCGACCGCGATCACGCCGGCATTCCCCACGGCGGCTCGGTCATCCGCACTGGCACCACGGGTGCCGCCGGCGAGAACACCCACGTGATCGAGTACTCGCTGAAGCTCGATTCCAACCCGGAGTTCACCGGCAGCGTGCTCGTCGCCTGCGCCCGCGCCTGCTGGCGCATGGCCTGCGCGGGCGAGACGGGCTGCCGCACCATCTTCGACATCGCGCCTGCGCTGCTCTCGCCCATGACCCCCGAGGAGCTCCGCGCGAAGATGCTGTAAGGCCGCGCGCCCAACAGCGCCAGCGAACACGCGCGCTCATTAACAAGCGGACCGCCCACCGGGTGGTCCGCTTTTTCATCGCTCGAGGCATTTTCATCGCTCGAGACAACTTGCCCCTCAATTTGGGGGCATATTTTCGAGTTGTTAGACTTCTACGCCCTGCAAGACAAAAGAAAAGGACTCAATACGAGTCCTTTTCCTGCCTTCCGGCCCCTTCTCGGTCTGTCTTTCCACCCTGGTTCCCCAAACCGCCCCCGACCATGTCTAACAACTCGGAATTTTGCACCCAGAACGGCACAGAGATTGTCCCAGACTGAGCAAGACGCGGCAGAGGTGGCTAGAACTTCGCGAAGCGCTCTTGGCGTTGGCGGACCAGCTCGTCGGGAGAAAGATCGGCCAGCTCCTTGTAGGCGATGCGGACGTAATCGCGCACAGCAGCGACGGCCTCCTCCGGATTCTCGTGGGCCGGGCCCTCCCCTTCCGAAATGACCGCATCGATGATGCCGCATTCCAGCACCGAGGCGGCGTCCATCCGCATGGCCTCGGCGGCCTCGGGCGCGCGGGTGCGATCCTTCCACAGGATGGAGGCGAAGCCCTCCGGCGAGAGCACCGAGTACACCGCATGCTCCTGCATGGCCACGCGGTTGCCCACGGCCAGCGCCAAGGCGCCCCCGCTTCCGCCCTCGCCCAGAAGCACGCTCACCACCGGAACGGTAAGGCCCGCCATGGCCACCAGATTGTCGGCGATGGCGTTGCCCTGGCCGCGCTCCTCGGCCTCGGTGCCGCAGAAGGCACCCTGGGTGTCCACCAGGCAGAGAATCGGGCGCCCGAACTTCTCCGCCTCGCGCATGAGGCGCAGCGACTTGCGATAGCCCTCGGGCTGGGGGCAGCCGAAGTTGCGGGCCACGCGGTCGGCCAAGTTCACGCCCTTCTCCTGGGCGATGATCGTCACCGGATGGCCGGAAATCCAGCCGATGCCGGCGAGGATGGCCCCGTCGTCGGCGAAGGCGCGGTCGCCGTGCAGCTCGATGAAGCCCTCGACGATGCCATCGATATAACGGCGCGCCGTGGGACGGTGCACGTTGCGGGCGATCTGCACGCTCTCCCATGCGCTGCCGGCCGGAGCCTCCAAACTCACCCCGGACTTGCGGGCCTCGCGCCGGGCATGGCGCTCCAGCTCGCGGCGGGACGCCTCCTCGGCTTCCTCGGGGGTTTCCGGGCGCCCGATGAGCTCGCCCACCACCGGCACCGACTCGGCCAGGCTGCGCCACAGCCCCGCGGCCTCCTCGTCGCGGATGCGCTCGCCAACGGCTCGGGCCTCGGGCGCCACGTCCACCGAGCCGTAGGCGTCCGCGCCCACCGACAGCGCGTCCATGACGCTGTGGTAGGTGACGATGCGCCCCGGGTCGTCGGCCGGGGCGTGCAGGGCCAGAAGCTGGGCCAGCACGCTGCGCATCTGGGAGCGCTCCACGATGGCGTCGATAAGCCCGTGCTCGAGCGCGAACTCCGCCGTCTGGAAGCCCTCGGGCAGCTCCTGCTTGATGGTGTCGCGGATGACCCGCTGGCCGGCGAACCCGATGAGCGCGCCGGGCTCGGCCAAAACGATATCGCCCTGCATGGCGAACGACGCCGTCACGCCGCCGGTCGTGGGGTCGGTGAGCACGGTGATGAAGGGCAGACGGGCCGCACTCAGGCGCTCCACGGCGCAGGACACTTTCGCCATCTGCATGAGCGAGATGAGGCCCTCCTGCATGCGGGCGCCGCCGGAGGCGCAGAACACGACGACGGGCAGCCGCTCGGCGATGGCGCGATCGATCATCGCGGCCACCTTCTCGCCCACCACGTGTCCCATGGAGCCCATGAAGAAGCCGGACTCCATGACCCCTACGGCCAAAGGCAGCCCCGCGATGGTCGCGCGTCCCGTGCGCACCGCTTCCTCAAGGCCACTCTTCTCGCGCTGATCGGCGATCTTCTCCGGGTAGCCCGGGAAGTCCAGCGGGTTGGAGTCGGGCATGACCGCGTTCCACTCCTCGAACGAGCCGGCGTCCACCGTGGCGGCCAGGCGCTCGTCGGAGCGCAGGCGCTGCAGGGTGCCGCAAGCCGGGCAATAGCCGCCGAGCTCGATGATCTCCTCCTTGTCGAAGAAGAGCTTGCACTTGTGGCAGCGGCGCCAATGGGTGGGGCCCTCGTCGTCGTCCGCCACCCGAGCCGGCTCGTTTTCCCAGGGCGCCTCGGAGGGCGACGCCGCACCGAGCGCGGGCGCGACGCCGGCGGGCAGAAGCTCCACCCAGCCGGTGCGCAGAGTGCCCTCGGTGGCCGGGGCGAACACGCGCAGGCCGCGCTTGGCGGCGTGACGCAGGAAATAGGCGTCCTCCGCGAGCGACGCCTTAGCGCTGTCGAGGAAGATAAGCGTCGCACCGCAGGCCTTGGCCGCCGAGAGCACCGTGTAGATGTTGGCGGAAAGCGTGTCGGCGTCCACGTCGGCCGTGGTGCTGCCCAGGTTGTAGGTGGGCAGCATGCGCCGGGCGAAGCCGTCCAGCGAGCGGTTGTCCACCGTGGCGAAGACCACATCGAGGCCCGCCTGCTCCATGGGCACCACGAAGGCCCGGGCGTTCTTGGCCGAGGCGATGACGAGGGCCCGGGGCTTCTCGGCGGTTCGCGCCGCATCGACGGCGAAGTCGTCGCCGATGGTGGACCGAACGTGCTCGGAGACGTCGGCCACCTTCTCCTCCGGGTCGCGATGGGCCGCGCCGGGGCGGGCTCCCACCAGGGCCGCCGCCGTATCCGGCAAGGTGCCGGCCGCCTCCACGATGGCGTCCAGGGCGTAGGAGACCGCCGACTTCAGCGAGCCGTCCTCGGGCGCCTCAGGGGCCGCAGAGCCGTCCTCAAGCTCGGAGACGAAGTTCCCCGCCGTGTCGAAGCTGATGTACTTGGAAGCCGCTTTGGCCATAGCTACTCCTTGGGTGCGAGCACGTACTTCTGGGTGGCCGTGGCGCAGATCTCGCCGTCCACGGAGGCCTCCACCTCGGCCACCACGAGGCGTCGCGACGACTTCACGATGGTCGCGCGCAGCGTCACGGTGTCGCCCGGGGCCACCTGGCGGCGGAACTTCGCCGCGTCTATGCCGGTGAGAAAGCCGATGTTCCCGCGCAGCTCGGGCGCCTGAAGCACGGCGATGGAGGCGCACTGAGCGAGCGCCTCCATGATGATGACGCCGGGCAGCACCGGATGGTCGGGGAAGTGCCCGCGGAAGATATCCAGATCAGCCGGTACGTCCAGCTCGCCTTCGATGGAAGCGCCGGGCTCGATGGCCATAATGCGGCTCACCCACACGAACGGATCGCGATGGGGCAGAATCCCCTCGATGACCTCACGCCCCCAGGGCAGCGGCGCCATCGCGTTCTCCTCAGTCATACGTTTCTCCTTGCAACAATCTTTCGATCCTCATCTCGCCTTCCGTAGGGGCCGACCTTGGTCGGCCCTCGCTCGCGAGGACGTCGGCGCTTCACGTCAGCCCCATCGGGCTCCGATCCCAGGGCCGACCAAGGTCGGCCCCTACGGGGATCAACCCACCGAGAAGGCCCCTCGCGGAGCGACCTAGCCGCGATACGGCGAGAAGGCCAGAGCGGCGTTGTGGCCGCCGAAGCCCAGCGAGGTGGACAGGGCCACCTTCTGCGGATAGTCGGTGACCGCCTCGGTGACCACGGCCACGGGGCAGTCCTCGGCGGCCTCGGCGAAGCCGGCCGTGGGGGGCACCGCGTCGCGCGCCACGGACAGGGCGCACACGATGGCCTCCACCGCGCCGGCGGCGCCGAGCATGTGGCCCGTGGTGCCCTTCACGGAGGTGACCGGCACCGAAGCGGCCGCTTCCACACCGCCCATCAGATTCGCGAGCGCCTTCGACTCCGTGGCGTCGTTGGCCGGCGTGCCCGTGCCGTGGGCGTTCAGGTGCCCCAGATCGGCCGGGGTGAAGCCGCCCTCGGCCAGAGCGGCGGCCATGGCGGCCGTGATCGCGGTGGCCTCCGGGTCGGGCGCGGTCATGTGATAGGCGTCGCCCGTGCTGCCGAAGCCGGTGATCTCGGCGATGGGCGCAGCGCCGCGGGCGAGCGCGCTTTCCAACGACTCGATGACCAGGGCCCCCGCCCCCTCGCCGGCCACGAAACCGCCGCGGCGGGCGTCGAAGGGCAGCGAGGCCTCCTTGGGATCCTCGGCGCGGGTAAGGGCCGACAAATTGGTGAAGCCGGCGATGCAGATGGGGCTCACGGACTCCTCCGTGCCGCCCACGAGCGCCGCGTCGATGTAGCCGTGGCGAATGTCGCGCAGCGCCGTGCCGATGCAGTGGGCACCGGTGGCGCAGGCGGTCACCACGTTCAGGCACTCGCCGCGCATGCCGTAGCGAATGGCCAGGTTGCCCGCCGCGATGTTCCCGATCATCGTGGGGATGAACAGGGGGTTCACGCGCTTGGGGCCCTTCTCCTCCAAGGTGGCGAAGCTCTTCTGCAGCTCGTCGATGCCGCCGATGCCGGTACCGAACACCACCGCGATGCGGTCGCGGTTCTCGTCGGTGACTTCCAAGCCGGACTGGGCCAGCGCCTCGTCGGCCGCCACGATGGCGTACTGCACGAAGCGCTCGAAGCGGCGCGCCTCCTTCTTGGTCAGGCCGTGCTCGACACCGTCGAAGTCGCGCACCTCGCCGGCAATGTGCACCTCGTACTCGCTCGTATCGAAGCGCTCGATGGGCTCAATGCAGCACTCGCGCCCCATGAGCGCCTCCCACAGCGCCTCGACGCCCACGCCGGCCGGCGTCACCGCGCCCACGCCGGTGATGACGACGCGATGGGTGCCGTCGGGCCGCCGGGTCTGAATGCTCTCGCTTGCGTTCTCGCTCATAGGGACATACCTCCGTCCACGCAAATGACCTGACCGGTGATGTAAGACGCCTCGTCCGAGGCGAGGAAGCGCACCAAATGGGCGATGTCGTCCGGCTCGCCCAAGCGCCCGCTGCCGATGCGGCTCACGATGGCCTCGCGCTGGGCATCGGAAAGCGCGTCGGTCATGTCGGTGGCAATGAAGCCGGGCGCCACGGCGTTGGCCGTGATGTTGCGGCGCGCAAGCTCGCGGGCGAGCGACTTCGTGAGCCCGATGACGCCGGCCTTGGAGGCGGCGTAGTTCACCTGGCCCGCGTTGCCGTACACGCCCACCACGCTGGACATGTTCACGATGCGGCCCCAGCGCTGCTTCATCATCAGCTTCGCGGCGGCGCGGCAGCAATGGAAGGTGCCCTTCAGGTTGATGTCGATGACGGCGTCGAAGTCGTCGTCGGACATGCGGGCGGCCAGGCCGTCGCGGGTGATGCCGGCGTTGTTCACGAGCACGTCCACCCGCCCGTTGGCCTCGGCCGCGGCGGCGATGAGCGCGTTGGCCTCCTCTTCTATGGCCACGTTGGCGGCCACGGCCAGGGTTTCCACGCCGAACTCTTCGGCGATCTCGGCAGCCACCGCCTCGGCGGCGGGCAGGCTGCGCTCAGAAGAGCTGTTCACCACCACGTTCATGCCGGCGGCCGCCAGCTCCCGGGCCACGGCGCGTCCGATGCCGCGGGTGGAGCCGGTCACAACGGCGCAGCGGCGGTTTTCTGGTTCGGTCACGTCTATTCCTTTCCGAATTCCTCAACGAAGGCGTCGAAGGAGGGGCGATCCTGAATGGCGGCTCGGGGCGCGCTGCGGTCGATGCGCTTCACGAGATTGGCGAGCACGCCGCCGAAGCCCACTTCCGCGAACATCTTCGCGCCGGCCTCCTGAAGCTTTGCCACGCTGGCCTCGAACTGCACGGGCGACACCAAGTGCGCCACCAGCTCGTCGCGAGCGCCGGCGGCGTCAAGCGGCGCGGCGTGCACGTTGCCGATGACCGGCACCACCGGCTCGCGGAACTCCACCTGCGCCAGGTAGTCGGCGAAGGGCTCTTGCGCCGGTGCCATGAGCGGACTGTGGAAGGCGCCGGAGGTGGCCAGGCGCGAGAAGCGGCCCTTGCTCGCGGCCCAAGCCTCCTCGGCGCGAGCCACCGCCGCCGGCGTGCCGGCGACGACGATCTGGCCGCCGCCGTTCAAGTTCGCGGGCACGAGCACCTCGCCCTCGGCGCACTGGGCGCACAGCACCTCGGCCTCGGGCAGCGTGATCTTCAGAAGCGCGCTCATAACGCCGGGGTTCGCGTCGGCCGCCTCTCCCATGAGGCGCGACCGCTCGGCGATGAGCGCGAAGGCGTCCTCCTCGACGAGCATGCCGCCGAGCACCATGGCGGAAACCTGCCCGAGGGAGAACCCGAGCAGCGCGTCCGGCACGATGCCGCGCGCCTCAAGCGCCCGCCCCATGCCGACCGACAGCGCCGCGATGGCGATCTGGGCGTTGCGCGTGTCGTTCAGCTCTTCGGGCGACGCGTCGCGCACAAGCGCCGCCACGTCGCGGCCGAGCACGTCCGAGGCGCAGGCGAACACGGACGCCACCTCGGGAATATCCAGCATATCGGCGCCCATGCCGGGCTTCTGCGAGCCCTGGCCCGAGGCCATGAACACCAGGCCAGCCGGGCCCAAAGGCGCCAAGGGGGTCTCATCAAGCATGGCGGCCTCCTTACACGCGCGCCCGGCGGCTGTTCAGCTCGGCCAGCTCGCCCAAGGAGCGCCCGGCCAGTGCCTCGGCCTCGCGCACCATGTTGGCAATAACCTCGGCCGCCGTGCCGCGCTCGGTCACCAGCGCCGCCACCTGCCCGGCCATGACCGAGCCGTTTTCCACGTCTCCCGCCACGGCCCGGGCGAGCGAGCCGGCGTACATGCCCTCCAGCTCTTCCCCCGAGGTGGCGGCCATCTCGATCTTGCGGCACTCGCGGGCGAACTTGTTCTTCAGGCCGCGCACCGGATGCCCGGTGCCGCGCCCGGTGACGATGGTGTCGGAGTCCTTGGCTTTCAGCACCTTCTCCTTCCACGCCTCGTGCACGCCGCATTCCTCCACGGTGAGGAAGCGCGTGCCGCACTGCACGCCCTCGGCGCCCAGCGCGAAGGCGGCGAGCATCCCCCGGCCATCCACGATGCCGCCGGCGGCGATGACGGGGATCGAAACCGCCGCGGCAACCGACGGCACGAGCGCCATAGTGGTCAGCTCGCCGATATGTCCGCCAGCTTCCGTGCCCTCGGCCACCACGGCGTCGGCGCCGAGGCGCTCCATGCGGGCGGCCAGCGCCGAGGAGGCCACCACGGGCACCACCTTCACGCCGGCCTCTTTCCACATCTTCATATAGTTGGCGGGGCTGCCGGCACCGGTGGTCACCACTTCCACGCCCAGCTCGCACACGAGCTCGGCCACCTCGCTCGCGCGCGGATCCATGAGCATGACATTGATGCCGATGGGCTTGCTCGTAAGGGAGCGGGCGCGGGCCACCTGCTCGCGGATCCATTCGGGCCGGGCGCCCCCGCAGGCGATGATGCCCAAGCCGCCGGCTTCGCTTACGGCGCCGGCCAGCCCTCCGTCGGCGATGCGGGCCATGGCCCCTTGCACCACGGGATATTCGATGCCCAAAAGCTCTGTGATACGGGTCTTCATGAAAGCAGCTCGTCCTCTCTTTCGCTGCGGCAACACGCGCCTTGAGATAAACTATCTGAGAAATCTTAAGGAATTCGCCCCAAAAACTGACCGCGCGTTTAAAATCTTCACCAAACATCTCATCGTTGAGCAGAAAACTTGGCGATATGGGGCATCATAGAGCAGGTTGAGGCATCATTTACGGAAAGGAACGGCTTTGGGCAGCGTCATCATCGGATCGGGCAGAGCGCTGCCCGCGCGCATCGTCACCAACGACGAGCTCTCGGAAATCGTAGACACCACCGACGAGTGGATCGTCCCGCGCACGGGCATTCACACCCGCCATGTCGCCATCGAGGAGACCTGCACCGATCTGGGCGCCCAAGCCGCGCTGCGAGCGCTGGGGCTTGAGGAAGGCGGTTGGCAGCGCGAGGCGGGAGCGATCGAAGCCGCCAGCCTGGACATGATCATCTGCCCGACGCTCACCGCCGACACCCACTTCCCCTCCGAGGCCGCCCGCATCCGCGAGCGCATCGGTGCCACAAACGCCGTGTGCTACGACATGTCCTGCGCCTGCTCCGGCTGCGTCTACGGGCTTTCCACCGCTGACCTCATCATGGCCGGCGCCGCCTTCGCGCGCCAGGAAGCCGCCCGCACCGGGACGCCTCTGCGCTGCAACGACGTGCGCCGCGTGCTCGTCGTGGCCGCCGAGCGCCTGAGCAAGCTCGTCGATTGGGAAGAGCGCGCCACGTGCATCCTGTTCGGCGACGGCGCCGGGGCCGTGGTGCTGGAATGGCGCGACGAGACGGAGGCCGGAGCCGGCGGCGCTGATGGCACTGCCGGAGCCGCCGGAGCCGACGCCCCTGGCATCCTCTCCTCGTACATGGAAAACACCGACGACGTCGACCGCACCCTCTGGTGCGACAGCGCCTTCGCCTCCCGCGAGGTGCCCTTCGCCGCCGACGGCACGACCGCTGCTGCCGGCACCTCCACCACCGATGCCCCGCGCCTCGCCGCTGCCGACGCGGAAAGCGACCCCTATATGCGCATGGCCGGCCAGGCGGTGTTCAAGTTCGCCACCTCCGCCATGATTCGCTGCACCGAGGAGGCGCTTACCCGCGCCGGACTGACCACCGACGACGTCACCCTGTTCACGCCGCACCAGGCCAACGAGCGCATCATCCGCTACGCCGCCAAGAAGATGGGCCTCCCCATGGAGCGCTTCCAAGTGATCATCGACCACGTCGGCAACGTCAGCGGCGCCAGCGCCCTCATCGCCCTGAACGAGGCGCTTTGCGAGGGCAAGCTGCAGCCGGGAGACATCGCCTGCATGACCGCCTTCGGCGGCGGCCTCACCGCCGGCTCCTGCGTGATCCGGATCTAGGCTGCAGCCGCGATGCGGTCGGCGGCCTCCTGCACCTTCGCTTCGATGCGGGCCTTCTCGTCCCCTTCGGCCAGTATCGGCTGGTAGGTGTTGCGGTCGGTCTCCGTGGAAACCGAGGCGGCGATGAAGTCCACATCGTCGTTCTTGGCCACCGTATCGCCGGTCACGGTGAAGGTCTGCTGGAAGATGAGGCAGTCCTTGTCGTCGGGGTTGGTGTTGCCGCCGAAGCAGAAGTTGCCGAGGCTGTAGACGATGTAGCGGCCCTGATACACCTCCCAGCCCTGCACCACATGGGGATGGGATCCCACCACCAAATCGGCCCCCGCATCAATAGCGGCGCGCCCGGCGGTCTGCTGCCCCTCGGTGATGTCGTACTCGTGCTCCTGGCCCCAGTGCACGTACACGATCACGAGCTGGGCGCCCTCGGCGCGGGCCGCGGCGATGTTGTCGGTCATCTCCTTGGTGTTCTCGGCGCTGTCCTCGGGGAAGTACGACCCGATGAGCGCCACCTTCACGCCCTTCACATCCAGATACGCGATGCGGTCGTAGCCGAAGCTTTGCACCCCCTCGGCGTCCAGCGCGGCAATGGTGTCGTCGTAGCCCGTCTGGCCGTAATCCTGAGAGTGGTTGTTCGCGAGCGTCGCCGCCTCCACCGAGGCGCTGGAGAGGATCTTGGCGTACTCCGGCTTGCCGCGGAAGGCGAACTTCTTGTCGGCCCGCTCGCCGCCCTCGGTCAGCGCGCCCTCCATGTTCACCACGGTAAGATCGTCGGAGCCGAACAAGTCGGCGACGTTGCGCAAGAAGTAGGTGGCGTCGCCCTCCTCGGCCTGCCAGCGGCTGTTGAAGGACCGCTCGTTCTCGTAGTTGATGTCGGTGCCGAGCGTGCAGTCGCCGGCGAAGGTGACGGTCAGCGTCACGGGCTCGGGAGCGGTGGCAGGGTCGGAAGCGGCGGCATTCCCGTCGGCGCCCTGAGAGGCGGCATCGTTGGCAATGGGGGCCGCAGCCGCCGCCGAATCAGCCGACGATCCGGCCGCCGCACCTCCCTCGGAAGCGCCGGCGCGGCCGGCGAGCAACAGCCCGATGGCCACAAGCTCGACCGCAATAACAACAATGAGAAGGATCTTCAGCGGAGTCGGACAGGTCGGTTTCGCGTACATGTAAAGCCTTTTCTAGAACCTTTAGAACACTAAGAGGCAAACGATTACAACAAGAAGAACGACGATCAGGGGGACGGCCACCTTGACGAACAGCGGCACGCCGGAGCCGCCCTGCGCTCCGCCATAGTTGGCACTTCCGCTCATAACGCCGGCAAACCCCACGTCGGAGGCGCGAGAACTACGAGGGCGACGCACAGGCGCCGGAGCGCCGGGAGCCCCCTCGGCGGCCGTGGCGAACCCCTGCCCGGCCCGAGAATACCACGTGCGATTGTCCATCGTGTCAATCATCGGGTCGTGGCGGTCGCGATCGTCGCGCGAGTAGGCGGAAATCTGGTGGCTCTCGTTGAAGGTGCGCGAATCGATGCTGCCGCGGCCGTCGATGACCTCGCGGTTGAGCGCACGGCCCCGGCGAGCCTCGGAGAGGGCATCGCGGGAGGCGCGGGCGCGCTCGTAGCTTTCCATGGAAGAGCGAGTGAGGTCGTAGCTCTCCTGGGAAGAGAGCGGGGGCACCACGCGGGTTCGGCGCTGGCCGGCGCGCTGGGCCGGAGTCGCCGCGGGCGCGGGCCGCTGCTGGGCGGCGCGACGAGCCTCCTGCTCGCGCTGCTGGGCCGCAAGCGCCTCGCGCCGCGCCGCGCGATCGGCGTCGCGCTGGGCGGCGCTGGCCGTATAGGCGCGGGACGCCTGCTGGGAGCGCAGGCGCGCGTCACGGGCGCGCATCTCGTCTTGGGTCGCGTAGGACTGCAGAATGCTCTCTCGCGAGGGGCGCGTGGTGATCTTGCCCCGCGAGCCCTGGGGAGCCCGGCCGGCCGGAGCCGGCGCATCGGGTCGCTCGGGGCTGCGGCCGTAGGCATCCCCTCGGGGGTCTTGGTTCATTCCCATGGATGATCAACCTCGTGTTCGTTTCCGTCGTGCGTTTCGCGTGTTCGTTTGGTGGCAGCACGCCGGCCGCCGAAGCAGCTTGCGTGCGGTTGTGTCCATCGAAATACAGGTGGGCTCATTATAGGCAAAATTTAGCCTTGCGACCTCCCCTCTTCGCGAAAAGCCCTCAGACCTCAACAATCGGCAGCGACGAAAACCTCAACGCGTGCAGCAAGGGTCGCCAACGTCGCTCCCCCGTAGGGGCTGACCTTGGTCAGCCCTAGCGAGTGGGACGACCACGCGCGACAAAACAGGGGCGACCAAGGTCGCCCCCTACGGGAGCCAAACGGCAGCGGCCCCCCACAACTTCTGCGCAACCCGCGCCGTTTCTGCTTGCATGCCGTCAACAATGGCGACGGGATGGAAACGGGCGTATTTCAAGGCGGCTTCTTTCTTCCGAACAAGTTCTCTTACGCATACGCGATTCCAACAATGCCCAGTTCAGAGCCTATTTGTGACCTGGACACCCTAAGATAGGCACTGTCAAGTTCCATTCTTGGCCCTTACCGCACGAGAGGGTTCGCCTCGCAAAGAAGAAGCCCGTCCGCGACTCCGTCGATAGGCCTCGTGAAAGGAAGAAGCGTCATGAAGGCATCGAAACTCATAGCCGCCGTTGTTTCCGGCGCCGCTGCGCTCGCCCTGGTCGGCGGCATTGCCTACGCCATGGAGCCCGACCGCGATCCGGCCACGCTGCCCATGCCCGAGGCGGCCCAGGACACGTCTATCGTCAAGCAGGTGGCCTCCATCATCGTCTACGAGGACCAGGAAGAGGCGGTGGCCATGGCCTCCGAGTTCGACGACATCCACGACGAGTTGGCCATGGACGCGGTTTCCAGCCGCGCCTCCCTGTCCGCCAAGCACAGCGCAAGCCACGATGCCGGCGCCAAGGCCGCCGCGAGCGCTGCCGGCGAGACGCCCGAAGGCTCCGACGATTCCATCGATGTGGAGGCCGTCGACGTGACCGAGCCCCTCGAGACCATCTCGCCGGAAGGCGATGAAATGGTAGCGGACTCCATCGACGTGAACGGGGACATCGTCACCTACGTCCCCTCCTACGAAAGCGCCTCGGCTCCCGCCTCCGGCGCGGGACTGTGGATGGGCTCCGATAGCACCACCGATGGCAGCTGGGGCTACTTCATCGGTCACAACCCCGGCGACTTCACCTGCGTCATGACCCTGAAGGACGGGGATCCCGTCACCGTGTGCGACTCCGATGGGAACACGCGCACCTACTCCGTCGTCGACGAGTTCATCGTGCCCGACGACACCTACTGGGAGGACATCCAGTCCCGCGTGACCGACTACGGCGAGTCGATCATTCTGCAGACATGCTGCGGGGACAACGCCCATTATCGCGTGGTCATCGCCGTCTAGAGGCGACAGCGACCCGCTCCTCCCCTCTTCCGAGCCGCCCGGTCTTCCCGATCGGGCGGCTCTTTGCCGGCAGGTTGCGCTACCCTAGGGAAGCACTGCGGAATGCACCCTCGAGAAAGGACCCTCATGGCACGCCTCGGCGTTATCGACCTCGGCTCCAATTCGGTTCGCCTGGTCGTTTACGAGACCAAGCGGGAAAATGCCGTCAAGCCCTTCCGCACATTGGTCGACGAGAAGAAGATGGCCGGCCTTGCCGCTTACGTGACCGACGGGGCGCTCTCCAACGCGGGCATCGCGCGAGCCGTAGCCGTACTGGGCGACCTGCTGAAGCTGGCCGACAACCTCAACTGCGCACGCGTCGATATCTTCGCCACCGCCGTGCTGCGCAACTGCGCGAATTCCGAAGCGGCAACCGCGGCCATCGAGGCGGCCATCGATCACAAGGTGCGCGTGCTCTCCGCCCGCGAGGAGGCCCACCTCGGGTTCGTCGGCGCCTCCATTGGCGCACCCCTCGCAGCAGGCACGCTCATCGATGTCGGCGGCGGCTCGACGGAGCTGACGGCCCTTGCGGCCGATGGCGACCATGCGGGGATCTCGATACCTTTCGGCTGCGTGCTCGCCTACGCGAACTACGTGCGCTGCATCATTCCCACCCCGGCCGAATGCCGCACCATCGCCGACGCGTTCCGCAGAGAACTCCAGGCGCTGCCGAATTTGGAGGGGTACCGAAGCGAGCGGCTCTACGGCATCGGCGGATCGGTGCGCGCTCTCGCAAAGATGGTCGCCGCCGTGTGGGGCGACGACACCCGGCCCAAGAGCATCAGCCGCAAGGACATGGAAGGGCTCGCCGATCTCCTTCAGGGCGACGTCTCCGTTTTCGCCCATCGCGCCGTGAAGGCCGCCCCCGACCGCGTCCACAGCCTCGTTCCCGGCATGATCATCGTGCGCACGCTCGCAGAGGAACTGGGCGCCGCCGAAGTTATCCCCTGCAAATACGGCATCCGTGAGGGCTACCTCGTCACCCACATGCTTTAGGGCCCCGCCGGTTTACCCCGTGGAGCCGGTCAACCTCGCTTGCCCCACATCCCGTAGGGGCTGACCTTGGTCAGCCCTCCCAACCGGAATGATGCCCCCAGCTGCGAAGGGGCGACCAAGGCCGCCCCCTACGGATCGCACTTGCAGGGCTCTACAACAGCTCGGCCGCCAAGCGACGGGCCTTCTCCATCACCTCGCGCTCCAGATCGGCAATGGCCGGCGGCGTCCAGCTGACGGCGTCGGCGCCGGCCGCAATGGTGGCGCGGATGGCATCGTCGGTCGGGCCGCCCGTGGCGATGATCGGCAGGTCGGGGTATTCCCGGCGCAGAGCCTCCACCACCTGGGGCGTGCGGGCGCCGGCGGCCACGTTCACGATGGAGGCCCCCGCCGCAATCTGGCGGTGCACCACGTCGTCGGCAGCGCAGGCGGTCACGCACACGGGCACGGCCACCTTCTCCACGAGCGCCGAGATGGACTCCACGGGAATGGACGTGTTCACCACCACGGCCGCCACGCCGGACATTTCGGAGTGCAGGGCCGCCTCCACGCAGCGCTCGCCCTGGGTGATGGAGCCGCCGACCCCGTTGAACACCGGGCGCTGGGAAGCGGCCACAAGCGCCTGGGTGATGGCCGGCTGGCAGGTGAAGGGGTACACCGCAAGCACCGCATCGGCGTCGCAGTGGCAGATGACGGCCAGATCCGTCGAGAACACCAGCGAGCGAATCTTGCGCCCCTGAATGGCGATGCCGGGGGCCGTACGCATGACCTCGGGCACAGCGAGTACGCTCTCGTGGGCCTGGGCCCGCTCCGCATGTTCCCTCTTGATGACCTTGGTCACAGCCGCGCTCCTCGCTCTTGCCGCCCGTGGCGCCCTTGCCGGCGCCTTCTTTTTGGAACGCCCAGTATAGCAATCCCGGCGCCCGCGCTACCGCTGAAGTCGCCCCCTGCGCCATCTTTCCGCTTCCGAGGCGGCAAGGCGCCTTCGGTGGGGTACGCTTCTGCCGACGATACCCTGCGGCGCGCAGGCCTTAAGCCCCGGCGCCGCCCACGGAAGGAGTGCCCTATGAACGTCGTGTGCCTCGATTTGGAAGGCGTGCTGGTTCCCGAAATCTGGATCGCCTTCGCCGAGGAAGCCGGCATCCCCGAGCTTAAGCGCACCACCCGCGACGAGCCCGATTACGACAAGCTCATGAAGTGGCGCCTCGACGTTCTGGCCGAGCACGGGCTGGGCCTGCCCGACGTGCAGGCGACCATCGCGAAGATCGACCCCATGCCCGGCGCCCGCGCGTTTTTGGACGAGCTGCGCAGCCTCACCCAGGTCATCATCATCTCCGACACCTTCGAACAGTTCGCCAAGCCCCTCGTGGAGAAGCTCGGCTGGCCGACGCTGTTCTGCAACGAGCTCGTCGTCGCCGAAGACGGCACCATCACCGACTTCGCCATGCGCTGCCCCGAGACCAAGCTCACCACGGTGCGCGCGCTGCACTCCTGCGGCATGCAGACCATCGCCGCCGGCGACTCCCATAACGATTTGGGCATGATCCTGGATTCGAAGGCCGGCTTTTTGTTCCGCACCACCGACGCCATCAAGGCCGAGTACCCGGAGCTGCCGGCCCTGGAAACCTACGACGAGCTGCTCGCCGCCATCAAGGCCGCCTTATAGTTCCGTTCGCCCTAACGGGACGAACGGACCCGTCGACGCTGCGGTTCCGACAGGCACCTGCCCTTCGCATTCAGCGCTTTCCTTCACGGCCCGAAGGCCGCTCGGCCGCGCTTCAAGCGAATTGCAGGTGCCTGTCGGAACCTCGCTGACTTCCTTGGGCGAACCTGGTATCTTTTGCATTCTTATGGAAGAAGCACTCCTGGAAATAATCGAAGCCGTGCGCAGCGGCGTCGTCGGTGGCGAAGGAGCCGGCAGCAACGCCGACGCCGCATGGCTCGACAAACTGGTGCGTCGGCACAACCGCGCCGCCCACGACGGCACGCGCCAGGTGGCCAAGCGACGACTCCTCCCCTTCTACCTGCGCGTGAAGGCCGAGGAGCCCGAGCGGTGGGCGGCGTGGAACGTGAGCGAGGCGACCGACGCAGCCCTCGTGCGCCTTCTGCAGGCCAAACCGCGGCGCACCGCCTCGGGCGTGGCCACCATCACCGTGCTCACGAAGCCCTGGCCGTGCTCGGGCGCCTGCGTGTTCTGTCCGAACGATATCCGTATGCCGAAGAGCTATCTTTCCGACGAGCCGGCCTGCCAGCGGGCCGAGCGATGCTGGTTCGACCCCTTCCTCCAAGTGGCCGCGCGCCTGCGGACGCTGACCGCCATGGGACATGTCACCGACAAAGTGGAGCTCATCGTGCTGGGCGGCACCTGGAGCGACTACCCCGCCGCCTACCAGCGCTGGTTCACAGGCGAGCTCTTCCGCGCTTTGAACCTGCCCGATGAGGAACGCGCCCGTGAAGCGACCGAGCGCCAGAGGTGGTACGAGAGCCGCGGTCTTCCCCGCGATCGCGATGCCCTGGCCGCTGCGGCAGCATCCCTCCAACAGCGCATCGATGCCGGAGAGCTCACCTACAACGAGGCGTGGCGGAAGGCCTACGGCGAGGAAGGCCCGCGCGGGCATGAGGCCAGAACACTGCCGCATCCCGGCATGTCGACGGAGGATCAGAGGGCAGACCAAGGTCTGCCCCTACGGGAAGGCGTTGAGGGTGAGGCGCTGCAAAGCTGCTCCTGGGACGCCCTTTTCGCCCTGCATCGCGCCAACGAAACGGCACCGAAGCGCGTCGTCGGGCTGGTGGCGGAAACGCGCCCCGACCTCGTCACCGCCGATGCCTGCCGAACCCTGCGCGCGCTCGGCTGCACCAAGGTGCAGATCGGCATCCAGAGCCTCTCCGACGACCTTCTCGCCGCCAACGGCCGCGTCATCACGTCCGCGCGCATCGCCGACGCCATGGCCCTCTTGCGGCGGTTCGGCTTCAAAAGCCACGTGCACTTCATGGTGAACCTGCTCGGCGCCGACCCCGCCTCCGACATCGCCGACTATCGCCGCCTCGTCACCGACCCGGCGTTTCTGCCCGACGAGGTGAAGCTCTATCCCTGCTGCCTTGTGGAAAGCGCCCAGCTCACCGACTGCTACGAGGCCGGCCGCTGGCGCCCCTACACCGAGGAAGAGCTCGTGGGAGTCCTCGTCGCGGACGTGCTGGCCACCCCGCCCTGGACGCGCATCTCCCGCATGATCCGCGACATCTCCGCCACCGACATCCTCGCCGGCAACAAGAAGACCAACCTGCGCCAAGTGGTAGAAGCCGCCGTCGATGCCACAGACGAGGAGATCGCTGAGATTCGCTCCCGCGAAATCTCCGTAGAAGGCGCCACCGTGGGCGACCTTTCCCTTCAGACCATCGCCTACCAGACCGCCACCACCGAAGAGCGCTTCCTTGAATGGATCACCCCCGAGAACAAGATCGCCGGCTTCTGCCGCCTGTCGCTACCGACGCCACCTCCCCGCGACACCGCCAACGAACCCTCTCCCCCGCTCATCCAGAGCGAGCAAAGCGAGGCGAGGGGTTCCTCGCTTGCTTCCCCCTCCGCACCGCAGGAGGCCATGATCCGCGAAGTGCATGTGTACGGGAAGGTGGCCGCCCTGCACCGCACCGGCGAGGGCACCCAGCATCTGGGCCTCGGGCGGGCGCTCGTGGAAGAGGCCTGCGCCCAAGCGGCGGCCGCCGGGTACACCGCGATCAACGTCATCAGCGCCGTGGGCACCCGCGTCTACTACCGCAACCTCGGCTTTAAGGACGCCGGGCTCTACCAGAAACGGCCGCTGCCATGAGCATCGCCGACGAGCAGCGTGTTTCCGCATCTGGAGCAACCACCGCGCAGAGCGCCTCGCAGCCCGACGCCTACTCCCCCCAGGTCATCCGCAAGCTGAATGACCTCACGAGCGACTTCTACGCCCGCGAGGCCGCCTCGTTCTCGGCCACGAGACAAGCCCCTTGGCATGGCTGGGAAAGGGTTTGGAAGCTCATCACAGCCCACGATGCCGTGCAAAACCCCTTCCCCAGCCACGCCGCCCGCGTCCCCGATGACGATACCGGCGATTCCGGGGCGCCCCTCACCATCCTCGACCTTGGCTGCGGCAACCTCCGCTTCGAACGCTTCCTCGCCGAACGCACAAACGCCCCCCTGCGCGTCACCGCCCTCGACAACTGCCCCGATCTGGCATCTCCCGAAATCGGCGCTCTATCTGCCGCCTTCCCGCACAGCCTTCGCAGCTCCTCTGCTGCTTCCAAAACGAAAGAGGAGGATGCTTCAGGGCAGGGCGCGAATCCTCCCGAAAAAACCATCGTAGATCTCCGCGCCCTCGACATCGTGGAATCCCTCCTCGACGGCACCTTCGCCGACCGTCTCCCCCGCAACTCGCACGACCTCGCCGTCGCCTTCGGACTCATGCACCATCTGCCGACATTCGCCCTGCGCGCCCGGGTTCTCGAGGGGCTCCTCGGCTCCCTGCGACCCGGCGGCTTTGCCGTCGTGTCGTTCTGGCAGTTCCTGAACGACCCGCGCCTGGCTGCCAAAGCCGCCACGGTCACCGCCGAGGGCCGCGCCGCCCATCGCCTCCCCACCTTCCACGAAAACGACTTTCTCCTCGGCTGGCAGCATGCCGAGGGCGTCTACCGCTTCTGCCACCACACGCCCGAGGACGAAATCGACGCCCTTCTCGCCGCCATCCGCGAACCCAGCGCGCCCTCCACCAGCGGCTGCGCGCCCCCCGCTCCCCTCCCCTTCCGCGAGATTGCCCGCTTCTCCGCCGACGGCAAACTCGGCAACCTCAACCGCTACCTCATTTTGCAGCGCCTCTAGCTTAGACGCACCCTCGCCCCCCGTTTTCCAGCCGCAAATTCACGGTCTTGCCGTAACAAGCGTCAATTCGTGACTGACCGGAGACCAAAACAGCCCCGTTTGAGAGAAATGCAGCCGCAAAATGACGCCTGTGACGTCGACATCGTCATTTTGCGGCTGCTCGCTCTTTTGGCGAAAGTTTGAAGGAGCTAACAAGGACGACGCATCACCGGAAAATCTGTTAAAGTGCGCACCATGGCTAGAACACCCGACACCCCCGCCGTCGCTCGCCGCCGCGAGCGCGAGAAGCGCACCATCTCGAACATGGTGGCGATTTACTGCGCCGGCAATCACGACGCGCCTGCGCGCACCGAGACAAGTTTCGCCGGCGAGGCGCTCTGCCCCGCGTGCAAGGCCATCGACGACTACTGCGTCCTGCGCACCGAGCGCTGTCGGTCCATGGCCCACAAAACAAGCTGCGAGGAATGCGGCAACCACTGCTACGCCCCCGCCCAGCGCGAGCAGATCCGCGCCATCATGCGTTACGCCGGTCCGCGCATGATCACGCGCCACCCAATCGCTGCCATCCGGCATCTGCTAAAGAAATAAGGCCGACGCCCTCTCGTCCCTCGGCGAGACTACATCCCCAAATACGCCAGCAGCCCCTCGCAGCCGTCGCGCACGTCGGCGTAGGTAGTCTCGAAATCACCCGTGTACCAGGGGTCGTCGACGCTGCGGCTGGTGCCGGCGAATTCCAAGAGTTTGAGCACCTTGCCGTCCGGGTCGCCGCCGAGGATCCAGTTCATGTTGCGAATATTGGCCGTGTCCATGCCAATGATGAAGTCGAAGGCGTCGTAATCGGCGCGGCGCAGCTGGCGGGCGCGCTTGCCTTCGAAGCCGCCGATACCATGCTCGCGCAGCACCACCGCCGTGCCCGGATGCACCGGGTTGCCGATCTCCTCGGTGCTCGTCGCCGCCGACTCGATGTGGAACTGCTCGGTAAGCCCCCGCCGCGCCACCATGTCCTTCAACACGAACTCGGCCATAGTCGATCGGCAGATGTTGCCGTGGCAGACGAAAAGGACACGAATGGGAGACTGGGTCATGGGGAAAGCCTTTGCAAGGAGACCGATTGTTTAAAAGATACGGTGCATATTATCTCACAGCAACCCCCATCGCCCTAAGCCACAAGTCGCGGTTTTCTTCCAGTATCGCGAAGGCGCCATAGCACCCGTCGGTTACTTCTGGGAAAATACCGCCCAAGCATTGGACGGCTCGCTCGGAGCAACGGCCTTCCCGTACGCGCCTCGCGCTGCGAACCGAGGAACCGAGCAGAGGGAACAGGAGCATCATGGCAGAGTTCATCTACCAAATGTACAAGGCCCGCAAGGCGGTGGGCGACAAGGTTATTCTGGACGACGTTACGCTGTCGTTCTACCCCAGCGCGAAGATCGGCGTCGTGGGGCCCAACGGCATGGGAAAGTCAACCCTGCTGAAGGTCATGGCCGGCCTCGAGGAGGTTTCCAACGGCGAGGCGCGCCTGACGCCTGGCTACACCGTGGGCATCCTTCTGCAGGAGCCGCCGCTTGAGGAGGACAAGACCGTCCTCGAGAACATTCAGATGGCCTTTGCCGACGTGCTCGCCAAGGTGGAACGCTTCAACCAGATCGGCGAGGAGATGGCCGCGCCCGACGCCGACTTCGACGCCCTCATGGACGAGATGGGCAAGCTGCAGGACGAGATCGACGCCGCGAACGGGTGGGATCTCGACTCCCAGCTCTCCCAGGCCATGGACGCGCTGCAGTGTCCCGACCCGGACGCGCCCGTGAGCATCCTTTCCGGCGGCGAGCGCCGTCGCGTGGCGCTGTGCCGCTTGCTTCTGGAACAGCCCGACTTGCTGCTGCTCGACGAGCCCACCAACCACCTGGACGCCGAGTCGGTCCTCTGGCTCGAACAGCATCTGAAGACCTACCCCGGCGCCGTGCTCGCCGTCACCCACGACCGCTACTTCCTCGACCACGCCGCCGAGTGGATCTGCGAGGTCGACCGCGGCCAGCTGTTCCCCTACAAGGGCAACTACTCCACCTACCTGGAGACCAAGGCCGCCCGCATGGCCGCCCAGGGCCAGGCCCAGGCCAAACTTGCCAAGCGCATGGAGCGCGAACTGGAGTGGGTGCGCAGCTCGCCGAAGGCCCGTCAGGCGAAGTCGAAGGCGCGTCTAGCCAACTACGACGCCATGGTGGCCGAGGCCGGCAAGGCGAAGAAGCTCGATTTCGCGGAGATTCAGATTCCCGCCGGCCCCCGTTTGGGCTCGAAGGTGCTCGTAGCGAAAAACCTGCACAAGGAATTCGACGGCCGCGTGCTCATCGACGACTTGTCCTTCGAGCTCCCCCGCAACGGCATTGTGGGCGTGATCGGCCCCAACGGCGTCGGCAAGACCACCCTGTTCAAGACCATCGTGGGCCTAGAACCGCTCGACGGCGGCGAGCTGGAAATCGGCGAGACGGTGAAGATCGCCTACGTCGACCAGAACCGCGCGGGCATCGACCCGGACAAGAAGCTTTGGGAAGTGGTGTCCGGTGGCACCGACTACATGATGGTCGGTGAGACCGAAGTGCCCTCCCGCGCCTACGTGGCCGCCTTCGGTTTCAAGGGAGCCGACCAGCAGAAGCCCGCGGGCGTGCTCTCCGGCGGCGAGCGCAACCGGCTGAACCTGGCGCTCACCCTGAAGGAGGGAGGCAACCTGCTCCTTCTGGACGAGCCCACCAACGACCTGGACGTGGAGACCCTCTCCAGCCTTGAAGCGGCGCTGCTCGACTTCCCCGGCTGCTCAGTCGTGGTCAGCCACGACCGCATGTTCCTCGACCGCGTCGCCACGCACATTCTGGCTTGGGAAGGCGATGACGAGAACCCCGGCCGCTGGCACTTCTTCGAGGGCAACTTCGAAGCCTACCAGGCCGACCGCGAGGCGCGTCTCGGCAAGGAGGCCGCCAAGCCCCACCGCCTCCACCGCAAACTAACCCGCGACTAGGCACCGACAGCTCCAGGGGCCATCAAGGCCCCGAGCATCATATTTTCCTACCGAAGAGGGCGAGCTCACAGGGATCGCCCTCTTTCTATCTTTTGATTGATATATTGCTGAGCTTTTCTCTATCATTTTTTCGAATTCATGTCGAATATGTCCTAACCTAACTGATGTGATGCCCCTATTAGGCAATCTATAGATTGGATAATCATGAGAGAACACGACATGTCCCAGCAAATTAAGGAGATCCGGAAGCACTACGGACTCTCCCAGCAGGCCTTTGCGCGGCTACTCGGCATCGGCGAGGCCAGCATCACTCGCTACGAGAAGGGCATCGTCCCTACCAAGGCCAACGCCAACCTCATTCGCGCCGCCATGATCCCCGAGTTCATGGCCGGCTGCCTCGAGCGCGATGGCGACGTGCTCACTCCCAAGCAGCGCGCATCGGTCGAGAAGATCGTCTGCGCGGAAGTGGCCTTTGACGAGGAAGGAGACATCATGGACATGACGGAAATCTACGAGCTGACGTTGCAGCAGGAGGTGTTGAACGAATCTGCCTGGGATACCATGGCGCAAATCTCCCGAGCGCGCGCCGACGCGAAGCTCAAAGGCAACGACGAGCTGACGATAATCTACGACGACATCGAGCAACAGATCGCTCGTCTTGTACCCGAAATTCTTTCGGAGTCAGCGGCCAATCAACATACCATCGATGAGATACGCGGCCAGCTGAAAGGCTTCCAGCAGTTCCTTTCGACCCAGCTTGCAAAGGCGGCCTAACTATGAGCGACGAAGAAAAGTGCACCGAAGGGGAGTTCAGCGAAAAGTTCGAAGAGTTGCGTTGGAACCTCCTGAACGCCTATCGCCCCACACTTGAATCGGCGCCCCAGGCTTTTTTGCTCGGAGGCCAGAGCGGGGCAGGAAAAACCACACTCCACAAGATCGTCCATCGCCGACTGGACGGCAACGGTATCAGCATTAACGGGGACGACTATCGAAAGTTTCACCCCCGCTTCTTGGAGCTTCAGCGCATTTACGGGGACGAAGCCGTTAATTACACCGCGCCATGGGCGGGGCGCATGACCGAGGCGCTTATCGACTCGCTCTCGCGCATCGAGTACAACCTCGTCATCGAGGGCACGTTGCGTACGGCAGAGGTGCCCCTGAAGACGGCGGAGCTGCTGCGCCAGCGCAGTTACGGGGTGTCCCTCGCACTCATGGCCGTAAAGCCAGAGATCTCACTCGTCAGCTGCCAAATTCGCTACGAGGAGATACGCGTAGCCGGCACGACCCCCCGGGCAACCGACCCGGCGCACCACAACAAGATCATCGATCAGATCGTCTCCAACCTCGGCGTCCTGGAAGCAAGCGGAATGTTCGACGAGATCGCCCTCTACGACCGAAGTCAAACGCGTCTGTTCCCCCGCGAGGGAGCTGGCGACAGCGCCGAAAAAGCCTTACGCACCATCCTCTTCGACCCCTGGACTCCCGAGGAGCGACGCCACTACAACGAGCTCAAAGCCAAGCTGAACTACCTGAAGACAAAGTAAAACCCGCCCTGCGCTACCAACGACGAGCGGGTTTCAAGCCCCGTGGGGGACGAACCGAACCGTCCCCCACAGCTGTCTTCATTCTAGCACGAATGGAGATACCGCGGGATAGCCGAGAGATGCGCTATACGTTATGAACGCTCTGTAGCCGACTCTTCTTCCTCAGCGTCGTCAACTGGCTCGGAATCGTCTATCGCCTCGAGCTCATCGGCCGGCTCGGGATCGCCGGGCTCTTCGGCGTCGTCGGCCTCCCCGGCCTCCGCGGCAAGGGCGGCGTCTTCGGCCAGAAGGCGGTTGAACTCCTCCACGTCGTACAGCTCGCCGGTGTCGCTCAGCTCGTCCACCACGGGAATCTCGTCAGCGTCGTCCGCATCGCCGGCAAAGTCCTCGCCCCAGCCGTCCGCAACGCCGTAGTCCTTCATGCCGAAGCGCGCACGACCGCAACTCACGAGGCGCGGCTCGACATCCTCCGCCTCGTCGTCATCCGTCGTCTCGGCGTTGTACCAGTGGTACTCCTCCACCGGTACGGCGGCCACTGCAGCAGCCGCGGCGGCGGCCGGTGTGGCGCCCTTCCTGGAACGCAGGGCGTTGCGGCGGCGCAAGGCGGCCTGAAGAGCGGTCTCTTCCACGACCTCGCGCGCATCGCCATCGGCACCCTCCCCGCCTTCGACACTCTCGTTGTCGAGCAGGGGGTTGAAGGCGGCCACCGAAGCGGCAGCCGCCTCGGTCTCGGCAACGCGCTGCTTGCGGGACTCGGAGACCAACCCCGCCACGGCGCCCGCAGCGGCAAGGCCGAGGACGCCCACGGACACAGGACCGGCCATCTTCGCGGCATCGAGCCATTCCACCTCACCGGTGGAGGCCAGCGCTTCGTGCATGCTGCCGGCAACGCCGTACTTCATCACCTGTACCACGTGGTGGCCGCCCTGCTCGCTCACACCGAGCACTGAAGCGTTGGCCCAGCCGCGCTCGCGCAGAGCCGCTGCGCGCTCGTTGGCCCGGGAAACCACGGCATCGCGATCGTCGAAGGCCAGCGCGTCCAGCGGGCAGGCAGCCACACAAGCGGGAACGCCTCCCTCGGCCACCTCGGCCGCGCACCCGTCGCACAGGCACAGCTAGCCGCGCTCTCCCCGATGGCGGGGGGCATCGGCGGGACATACCATGGCGCACAAATGGCAGCTCACGCAACGCTCCGCATCCAAGGTCACAAAGCCCGTCTCGCCGCTCACCGCCAGCGCCCCGGTGGGGCACACTTCCGCGCAAGGCGCCTCGGCGCAGTGCACGCAGCCGGCGCGGGCCGCCTCCCACACCGTGCCGCCGTCGGCCAGCGTGCGCTCGAAGCGCGCCACGGCAAGCGGCGCCTCCTCGTCCAGCACGGCCGCCCGCCCGAACGCGCGCGCCGCCATATCCTCCGACGACGACGCAGGCCCGAGGCCGAAGCGGCCCTTGCAGGCAGCGACGCACGCCTGGCAGGCAGAGCACCGACTGCTGTCGAAAAGAATTGCCTTGTCAGCCATGATGCTCCCCCTAAGCCTTCTCGATATCGACCAGGAAACCCTTGACATCGCGGGCCGCCCCCACGGGGCTTTCCGCCGCAGGGGCCAAAACGCCCCACATGGCCGCCGCGGCGTCCTCGCTGCCGAGGGCCATGCCGTTCAAGCACACATAGTGGCCCTCGTTGCCTTCGCATTGGAAGGGACGGATACGGTCGGTGACGAGCACCGGCGCCTCCACGGATCCGCGCTCGTTAAACACGCGGGCCCACTCCCCCGTGGCCAGGCCGCGAATGCGAGCCAAACTCGCCGACATTTCCACGAAGCAGCCGGGCTCCGCGGCAGCCAGCGTCTCGCTCAGGGCGCGCCGAGCGCCGTCGCGGCCGTCCGAGCCGTTGATGACCGCCTCAATGGGATAGGCCGCGCGATCCGCCTGCATAGAGGAGTAGTCCGGCGCCAGCGCATCGGCCACGGCGGCATCCACCGCCCCGTCGTCGCCTGCGGCACCGGGTGCCTTCGCGGCGGCCGCCAGCAGCACCGGAGAGGCGTAAGCCCCGTTCAGGCGATTGTTCAACGGGGACTCCAACGGTTCGTAGTGCTCGGGCACAGGCCCGTCGCCCAACCGGTCGGACACCAAAAGCCCCACCTGTTCCCAGATACCGGGGAAGGCCTGGTTGTCCGGCTCAAGCCATCGTCCGTCGCGCAGAATCGGGAAGTCGGGCGCATCGATGCAGGCCCAGCTCTCCCCCTCCCAAGTAAGGAGATTGCGCTCGCGCACCCAGGGCTGGCCCGCCAAGTTCGCGCTCGCCCGGTTGCCGCGCACCCGCACGTTGCCGGGCCACGTGAAGCCCCAGCCGGGGAAAAGCCCCAGACCGCTCTCGTCGGCACCGTCGCGACGTCCCACGGGTTGCTCGGCCGCATCAGCCGCACTGGCGCCGTTCGACCACAGCCCCGCCAGGAAAGCCGCGCCGCAGGCCGTCGAGCCGTCGGCGCGCAGCCCGTCGGCACCTTCCAAAAGCACCAGCTCGCCGCCGTCCCAGTCGCTGTCCTCGACGACATAGCCGTTCATCGCCCAGGCCACCTTCACCAGATCGATGCTGTCGGATGTCACGTAGTCCCATCGGGCCTTAAGGATCGGATCCGTCGCCGCACCGCCCTTGGTGTCGTACAGGTTGAACACGCGCTCCCACATATCGCCGATGATGGCAGCGTCCGTGCGGCTCTCGCCCGCCGGCTCAACCGCCGCCGCAGCATGCTGCAGAAGGCGGCCGCCGCTCGCCCGGATGCCGGCCTTCTCGAAGCCGAGGGCGCTCGGCAGCTGGAACACCGTCGTCTGCTGCTGGGAGGGATCTTCCACCCGTTCCCAGAACGTAGCCGTGAGGTTCGGCGAGCCGTCGGTCACGACGAGCCACGCCAGGCGCCCCACGTCTTCGGCCGTAACGCCCGAAGACGCGCTCCCCACCAGATCGGCGCCCCACAGGAAACACCCCTGCAGCAAACCTGTGCGCAGCGCCTTGCTGAACGACGCCCCGCCAGCCGGCGCCTTGGGCAGCCAATCGTAGCCGTAATCGTTGTCGAAAGCCGCCTCCTCGCCCCACCACTCGCGCAGGGCCGACACCAGGGCACGGGGCCGCAGAGAACCCGCGCCGGCCGGCTCGGTATGGGCCTCGAGCCACGCCTGGAGCGTCGTCTCGCCCTCGGTGGGCCAGGGAAGATCACCGCAAAACATGTCCGGCGAAAGCCCCATGGCATCGGCCAGCCCCTCATTCGCAGCGCCCCCCAGGTAGGAGATGCCGCCCCCGGGCACGCCGATGTTGCCGAGCAGCAGCTGCACCACAGCGGCCGCGCGCGCCGCCTGGGCCCCCGTGCCGTGCTGCACGAGACCGGGCCCGGCCAGCACCTTGCCCGCCCCCTCCACCGCGCCCGTGGCCGCGAAGGCCCCATAGGCGCGCTCGAGCAGCGACCGCTCCACGCCGCAGACGGTGGCCACCGTGTCCAAGTCGTAGCGGGCGAGAAACTCCTGCAGGCGCACCCAGGCGCAAGCCGGGTCCTGCAGCGTGATATTGCGCTCGCAGCGCGGCTGGGACGGCACGGCCCAGGCAGGGACGCCCTCACCGCGCACCCAGGAGAACTCGCCGTCGAAGCGCATGTTCCACGTGTCGAAGCCGTCGGTCTGATAGCCCCAACTGGTCTTGTCGTAGGTGCCGGTCATGGGATCCCAGCCGAAGAAGGCGCCGCTTGACGCGTCGAAGGAGAAGGCGGGGTCCATGAGGTAGGAGGCGTTGGTGAAATTCAGCACGTACTCGGGCTGCCAGAGGGAATTGTCCATGGCGTATTTGGCCAGCCCCCCGAGAAACGCGATGTCGGTGCCGGGGCGGATGGGCACGTGGATGTCGGCCATCTCGGCCGAGGCCGAGCGCAGCGGATCCACGGCGATCCAAAGCGCGCCCGCATCCCGGGCACGCTCGATCCAGCGAAGGGAGAGCGGCTGGCTTGTGGCAACATCGGCACCCAGAGTGAGCAGGCAGCCCGTGTTCGCGATATCGCTCCAGAGCCCGTCGGGCTCGGCGATGCCGAGGGTCGCGGCGACACCGGCTGCGAAGGCACGCCGACCGAAAGCCGCTTCGGAGTCGATGTTCACCACGCCCCAGGATCGCAGCGCCTTGGCGAGCAGGAACTGCTCCTCAGCCACAAGGCGCGCGCCGCCGAAGCTGCCGATGGCCCGAGTGCGCATGACCGGCACGCCGCGGGGACGCTTCCGGGCGCCGTAGTCGTTGTCGCCGTAGCCATCGTCGCCGTAGCCGCCGCGGTCGCTCCAGTCCCATTCGTCGAAGTCCGTCTCGCCCTGCGCCTCATCGTCGGCCTCCACGCCCTCGATGCTCTCTTCGAAGGTGGCATCCCGCGTGTCCTTCACCAAGGTGGCGATCTCATCCAGTGCTCGATCCCAGGAGATGTCTTCCCATGCATCCGACCCAGCACGACGCACCCGCGGCGAGGTCAAGCGCCCCGGACTGGCCGTCGTCGCGCCTTCGCTCGCGGCGTCGTTGCCGCCCGCGCCATTGCCACCATCGCCACCGGCGCCGTCCTCGGTCGCCCCTTCGGGCGCCTTCCACAAGTCGGTCAGCGCCTGAGCGCGCAGGCAGAGCCGCCCTTCAGAGAACGGATTCGCGCCGTCGCCGCGCACCGCCGCCACCCGCCCGTCCTCCACCTCGAGCACCAGTGTGCAGGCGCCCGGACACTCCTCGCAGACGACGACCGGCCCCGCAGGGGCCGCAGGCTCTTCGGCCGGCGCCTCGTCGGTGCCGGCGGGCTCTTCGGCGACCTCTTCGTCGGCCCAAGCTCGATTCGGATCCAAACCCCATGCCACGCTTCCCGCCGCCACGGCTCCGGCACCAGCCAGAAAGCCTCTCCGCGTCAATTTCATGGACGAACGTCTCCTTCGCACAGGCCCGCGTCCTGCTAGCGCAAGCCTATTCACGCCCTGTCTCTTAGAACCTTCATTTTCACACAAGAGACCGTCGTGCGGACGCTCAAAAACCCCGAGCGCGCGCCGTAGGCGAGATGCCCACAAATTGTCCACGATTGCGGCGCTGATCTGCCCATTGATGAGGTTTATCCTCGTCTTTTCCCATTGGAAACATTCGCCCCCTAACCTAAGCGCATCAGAAAACCGCACCATGAAGGAGGCCCCATGGCCCGCATCAATCGCAACTACGAGAAGCTGCCCGGCAGCTACCTGTTCTCGGAAATCGCCCGGCGCACCGCCGCCTACCAGGAAGCGAACCCCGACGCGCGCCTCATCAAGATGGGCATCGGCGACGTCACCCGCCCGCTCGCCCCGGCCGTCGTCGCCGCCATGCACGCCGCCGTAGACGACCTCGCCGCCGCCGAGACCTTCCACGGCTATGGGCCCGAGCAGGGCTACGCCTTTTTGCGCGACGCCATCGCCGAGCACGATTTCGCCGCCCGCAACATCGCCATCGACCCCGACGAGATCTTCGTCTCCGACGGCGCCAAGAGCGACTGCGGCAACATCGGCGACATCTTCGCCGAGGACAACGTCGTGGCCGTGTGCGACCCGGTCTATCCCGTCTACGTGGATACGAACGCCATGGCCGGCCGTGCCGGCGACTACGATGCGGACGCCGAGCGCTGGACGAACATCGTCTACATGCCCACTACCGCCGAGAACGACTTCACGCCAGCCCTGCCCGACGTGCCCGTCGACCTCATCTACCTCTGCTCGCCGAACAACCCCACGGGCACGGTGCTCTCCCGCGAGGCCCTGCAAAAATGGGTCGATTACGCCAACGCCACGGACGCCGTCATCCTCTTCGACGCCGCCTACGAGCGCTTCATCACCGACCCCGCCATTCCCCACTCCATCTACGAGATCCCCGGCGCGAAGACGTGCGCCATCGAGTTCCGCAGCTTCTCGAAGACCGCCGGCTTCACCGGGGCCCGCTGCGGCTACACCGTGGTGCCGCGCGATTTGGTGCGCGAGGGCCAGAGCTTAAACGCCATGTGGAACCGCCGCCAGACCACCAAGTTCAACGGCGCCTCCTACGTCATCCAGCGGGGCGCGGCGGCCATCTACACTCCGGAGGGGGCGGCCCAGGTGGACGAGACGATCGACTTCTACCGCGCCAACGCCCGCACGATAAAGGAGGGCCTGGCGGCGGCCGGCCTTGAGGTGTACGGCGCCGACAACAGCCCGTACGTGTGGTGCCGCACCCCTAACGGCACCGGCTCCTGGGACTTCTTCAACCGCCTTCTGGAAGAGGCCAACGTCATCACCACTCCCGGCGCCGGGTTCGGGCCGGCCGGCGAGGGCTACATCCGCCTGACTGCCTTCGGCGACGCCGGGGACACGCAGGAGGCCGTCGAGCGCATCAAGCGGATGCTCGATGCCGAGAGTCGCGACTAGCCGAAGCGCACCACGGAACCGGCGCTCAGTCGAGCCCGCGCGCCGTTTGCTGACGCTTGTCAACAAACGCTCCACAATTGATCGCCGATGACGCGACTCAACAATTCGCCGCTATACTGGTCACCATCGCATTGACCGCATCGATTCAAGGAGAGACACCATGAACACCAACCATGCGAAGGCCATCAAGGGCATGAGCATTGCCAATATCGTGCTCGCAGCCCTCGGCATTTTCGGCATGCTCATCGCTTGGGCAGGCCTCGGCGTCGGCGGCGCCGCCATTTCCGGCTCCGGCTACGACTACTTCTACACCGACGACGGCCTCTATTTCACCACCGATGACGTGTCAGTGCTGCTCGGCATGCTGGGCTTCCTCGTCTTCCTCGTGATCGTCTGCGCCGTGCTCATTCTCATCGCCGGCATCCTCGGCGTGCGCGGCGCGGCCAAGCCCGACAAACTGCGCGGCATCATGATCTGGAACATCGTCGCCGCCGTGGTGAGCCTTCTCTCCTGCTGCTGGGTGTCGCTCGTGCTCTGCATCATCGTGGCCGTGTTCGCCAACAAGGATCGCGCCCTGTACGCCGCCGCGGCTCCCTACGGCTACGCGCCGGCCGCTGCGCCTGTCGCACCGGTAGCCCCGCAGCAGCCCGTCCAGGCCGCCCCCGTCGCGCCCCAGCAGCCTGCCGCCCCGGCCGCCGCTGTTCCCGTGGCCGCCGCCGTGACCGCCGAGGCTGTTGCCGGCGCAGTGATGCCTGCCACGGCCGCTACGGCCCCTGCGGCAGAAGTCGTCGCCACCGAGCAGGTCGTCGCGGCTGAGCCCGCAGCAGACGAACCCGTGGCTGCCGTCGCGGAGGAGACGGTCGCCGAGCCCGTTCCCGCCGCCGTGATGGAAACGGTCGAGGAGGACACCTTCGCCCCGGCCGAGACCCCCGAGGAAGCCGCCGAGGCCGCAGCCGAGCCCGCCATCATCCTGCCCGACAACTACATCGAAGATGCCCAGGCCGGCGTGACCGTCGTCGAGGAGATCCCCTCCGACGCCGACGCTGCGACCGCCGACGCTGCGACCGACGCCGCCGACAACGACAAGCCCACCGCCTAGCGCGAAAATTCCCTGAGCAGCCTTCACAGCACTTGCAGCCAACCGCCAAAAGACCTCCCGCCTCCGGTCAGGAGGTCTTTTCTTTTGAGCACTTTTCTGACCGCATTTCCATGTAATTGCGATGCCGCCGTCTGCAGTGCCGGACAAAAACTGGGGGTTTGGTATCTTTGGGCGCTCTCGCTCTGGCAAGATGGTGGGGTGCTCCCGACGTACCAAGCCACCTCCACTGAGTAAGATAGTTGCCGAACTGCTTCGGAAAGGCTACGGGGCGGGGACTTGCCCGCGCGGGGAGAGGCCTATAATCGACCCATGAGGCAACGCGCGCCCGCGCCAACGGCACCAGTGGCGGCGTCAACAGCCGCGCCGGTGGCGGCACCAGCGGCGGCATCGGCGCCAGCGCAGCAGCCACATCAACGGTCGCACCAGCAGCAACGGCGCCCATAACGCAGCGAGGCACGCCGACCCAAGAGGCACAAGCGCAAACCATCAGGGGTGAGAGTCATGAACCGCGAGAGGGAAATCGTCAAGGCGAGCATTTACGGCATTGCCGGCAATGCGCTGCTCGTCGCCTTCAAGATGGCCGTCGGGTTCATGTCCCATTCCATCGCCATCATCCTGGACGGCGTCAACAACGCCACCGACGCCTTGTCCTCCATCGTCACCATCGTGGGCACCAAGCTCGCCGGGCGCCGGCCCGACCGCCACCACCCCTTCGGCTACGGTCGCGTGGAATACCTCACCAGTGTCGTCATCGCCATCATTATCCTGGTGGCCGGCTTCATCTCCCTGCGCGAGTCCATCGACAAGATCATCCACCCCGGCACCCCCAGCTACTCGGCCATTACTATCACCGTCATCGTGGTGGCCATCCTCGCGAAGATCGCCATCGGCATCATGTTCAAGCGCTTCGGCGACAAAACGAACTCCGAGGCCCTCATCGCCTCGGGCATCGATTCCAACTATGACGCAGTGCTGTCGGCCGGCACGCTGGTGGTAGCGGCGGCCCAGAACTTCTGGAACCTGAACATCGACGGCGCCGTGGGCCTCATCATCTCGCTCGTGGTGCTGAAAGTCGGCTTCGAGGTGCTCGGCGACGCGCTCTCCCCGCTCATCGGCGGCCCCGAGGACAAAAAGCTCGTCGACGACATCACTGTCTACGCCAACAGTTTCCCCGACGTGCGCGGCACCTACGACGTGGTGCTGGACAACTTCGGCCCCAACGAGATTTTGGGCTCGGTGCACATCGAAGTGCCCGACGATATGTGCGCCCGCGACATCCACGCCCTCACCCGCCAGATCAGCGAAGGGCTCACCGAGAAGTTCGGCATCCTCACCACCGTGGGCATCTACGCCGCCAACACGACCGGTGCGTTCGCCCCTCTGCATGCCGACCTCGATGCCCTCGCGAAAAGCGACCCGGCTATCCTGCAGGTGCACGGCTTCTACGTGGACGAGAAAACCTCGACCATCTACTTCGATTTGGTCATAGGCTTTAAGGCCGACGACGACGCCATCCGCGACAAAATAATCGCCCATCTGAAGGAAAAATATCCCGATTACACCTACAATGTCGTCATCGACCACGATTACGAAGACGATCAGCCAACGTAGGCGATCATGGGGAAAGGGGCGCACGATGGCGGGCGAGAGCCAGAAACTGAAGCTGCTCAACCTCGCCAAGATGCTCTACGAGCGCACCGACGAGAGCCACGGCCTCACCTGCCCCGAAATCATCGCCGGGCTGGCCGAGGCGGGCATCGAGGCCGAGCGCAAATCGGTGTACCGCGACTTGGACGCCCTTCGCGACTTCGGTCTCGACATCGCGAAGCTTCCCACGTACCCGGTCAGCTACGCCCTCGTCTCGCGCACCTTCACCGCCGCCGAGCTCATGCTGCTCACCGACGCCGTGCAGTCCTCGCGCTTTCTCACGGTTCGCATGGCCCATCGCCTCACCGAAGGCCTGGCGTCTCTGGGCTCCTGCCACCAGGCCGCCGCGCTTTCCAAGAACGTGCACGTGGAAGGCCGCATCAAGATGCAGAACGAATCGGTGTTCCACCACGTGGACACGCTGCACGAGGCCATCCGCCGCCACCGGCAGGTGGCCTTCCGCTACGTGAAGCACGACGTGAACAAGCGCCCACAGCCCCAAGGGGGCGGCCGCATCTACTGCGAGACGCCGGTGTGCCTCATTTACTCCGAGGGCTGCTACTACCTCATCGCCTACAACGAGAAGCACGACTCCTTCCCCAGTTACCGCGTCGATCGCATGCAGGGGCTGCGCATCACCGACGAGGCGGCCGTGCGCAACGAGCGCATCGCCACCTTCGATGCGGCGGCCTACACTTCTCGCACGTTCTCCATGTTCGGCGGCGAGACGACGCCGGCGACGCTGCTGGTGGAGGAATCGGTCATGAGCGCCATTATCGACCGCTTCGGCAAGGACGTGGAAAGCGCGCCGGTGGATGCGACCCATGCCCGCGTGCACGTCACCGTGGCCGCCAGCCCCGTGTTCTTCGGCTGGCTCGCCCAGTTCGGCACCGCCGTGCGCCTAGAGGCCCCCAGTGCCCTGAGCCGCCAGTACGCCGACTACCTAAGAGGCATCGCCGACAGCTACTAGAATCGTCTAATGCACGACCTTCTCGATGAGGGACTGAAGGCGGTGAACGTCAAGCGGCTTGGGAAGGTGCGCGTCCATGCCGCTTTCCAGGGAGCGCTTGCGATCCTCGGAAAACGCGTTGGCGCTCACGGCGATGATGGGCAGCGATGCGCGCAGCGGGTCGGGCAGCGCGCGAATGGCGCGGGTGGCGGCATAGCCGTCCATGACCGGCATCTGAATGTCCATGAGCACCAAGTCGTAGGCGCACGCATCGGCCTCCTCGATCATCCCCACGGCCACCTCGCCGTTTTCCGCCGTGTCCACCGCATAGCCCGCGTCGTCCAGAAGACAGCAGGCGATCTCGCGGTTGAGCTCGTTGTCCTCCACGAGCAGAATGCGGTGCACCGGGCCCCGCCCGCGGCTCGGACGCGGCGCTTCGGCGGCCACGTCGGCCGGAGCCTGGCGGAAGGTGATGTCCACCGTGAAAGTGGAGCCCTCCCCCGGCGCGCTTTCCACAGCAAGCTCGCCTTCCATAAGATCGAGCACGTTGCGCACGATGGTGAGCCCGAGTCCCGTGCCCTGAACGCCCGAAGCCGTGGTGTTGCTCTCCCGTTCGAAGGGCATGAACATGCGCTCCATGAACGCGGGCTCCATCCCTACGCCCTTATCGGCCACGACGAAGCGGAAGCTGGCGAAGCCCTGGGGCGCGCCGGCGTTCTCGGCCACGCTGATGCGCACGGTGCTGCCAGCCGGCGAGTACTTGATGGCGTTGTCCACCAGCTGGGTGAGCACGTGGGACAGGCGCACGGCATCCACGAGCACGCGATCGTGGGCCAGAGGCTCAATGTCGCAGGCCAGGGTGACGTCGGCGCGGTCCGCCAGATCCACCATGTCCATGCGCGCCTGCAGAACCAGCTCGGAAAGCGAGCATTCCGCCTCGGCCAGCTGCACATGGCCCGCCTCCATGCGGCTGATCTCCAGCGTCTCGTTCACCACGTCGAGCAGCTGCTCGGAAGCGGCCAGAACTTTGTCGCTGTAGGCGCGCACCCGCTCGGCCTCGCCGCCATGGGCCGAGATGAGCGACGCGTAGCCCACCACGGCGTTCAGCGGCGTGCGGATGTCGTGGGACATGTTCGAGAGGAACGTGTTTTTCGCCACGTTGGCGGCCTCGGCCTCGGAAAGGGCGTTGCGCAGCATGGTACGGTGCTCGAGTTCGCGGGCATAGGCCTCGCGCAGCTGGGCGTTCACCGCCTCCAGCTCGTCGGCCCGCTCGCGCAGCTTGTCCGTGGCGTCGTTGATGAACACGTAGAAGAACTCGCCCGCGTCCAACGTGACGTGGTGGCCGTAGTCCTCTATCCAACGCACCGAGCCGTCGCGGCGGATGATGCGGTACTCCACGTAGTCCATGGAGTACCGGTCGGCCTGAATCTGACGGCTGATGGAGTGCTCCACGGCCTCGATGTCCTCGGGGTGCACCATGCCGGGGAAGGCGCCGCCCGTCAGCGCGACGAACTGCTCCTCGTCAGCGCAGCCGAAGATGCGCAGGCAGGCCTCGTTGACGTAGACCACCGCCTCGTCGCCATCGGCATGGTAGACGAAAAAGCCGCCTGGCATATGAGCGAGAACGTCGCCGATGTCGAGCTGGGCTAAAGCGGGAAATATGGAGGGCGCCGAGGTTGCCATGTGCTGCTTTCTTCTGTCGGCCGAAAAGGTGCTTTCCGTATGCTACCACGGCCGTTGCCAAGCGCCCCCGAAGCTGTCGATGAGCCCACGAATTTGTAACGAAAGAGAAACGTGGAAGGCTTACGAGAAATCGAACATGGCGGTGGAAAGGTAGCGCTCGCCCGTGTCGGGCAGGATGACGACGATGCTCTTGCCCACGTTTTCGGGTCGGCGCGCCAACTTCGCCGCCGCCGCCACGGCCGCGCCCGAGGAGATGCCCACGAGCAGTCCGTCATGGGCAGCCAGCTCGCGCCCGGCCTCGAAGGCCTCCTCGTCTTCGATGGCGATGACCTCGTCGTAGATAGCGGTGTCCAGCGTCTCGGGCACGAACCCGGCGCCGATGCCCTGAATCTTGTGGGCGCCGGCGCGGCCCTCGGAGAGCACGGGGGATCCGGCCGGTTCCACGGCCACCACCTGGATGGCCGGGTTCTGCGCCTTCAGATAGGCCCCGGTGCCCGAAAGCGTGCCGCCGGTGCCCACGCCGGCCACGAGGATGTCCACCGCGCCATCGGTGTCCTCCCAGATCTCCGGGCCGGTGGTGCGCTCGTGCACGGCCGGATTCGCCGGGTTGGAGAACTGCGAGGGAATGAACGAGCTCGGAATCTCCGCCGCCAGCCGCTCGGCCTCCTCGATGGCGCCCTTCATGCCCTTGGCGCCTTCGGTGAGCACCAGTTCCGCCCCAAAGGCGCGCATGAGGTTGCGCCGCTCCACGGACATGGTCTCGGGCATGACGATGATGATGCGGTTGCCCCGCACGGCGGCGATGGCCGAAAGGCCGATGCCGGTGTTGCCGGAGGTGGGCTCGATGATGACCGTCTCGTCGTCGAGGACCCCGGCCTCCACGGCGGCGTCGATCATCGATTGGGCGGCGCGGTCCTTCACCGAGCCGGTGGGGTTGAACGACTCCACCTTCCCGATGAGCGTGGCGGGCAGCTCGTGGGCGCGCTCGTAGTTGGTCAGCTCCACCAACGGCGTATGCCCGATCAGCTCGGTGACGTTCTTGTGGATGGTCATGGGAAATCCTTTCTGGCTGAAACAAAGCCGGCAACCGGTCGGAGACGTGGGGTGTTCTGACCGAGCGAGTTCCGCAGCGAACGAAACAGTCCAGTGGACTGTTTCGCAGAGCGAGGACTGTCTGAGCGAATCAGAATACCGCGCGGCTCCGACCGACGAGGAGATGCATTGCCCCCATCCTACTGAATAGCCCCACTTCGTCAACGGCCCGCGCCATAGCGGTTTCCGATGGCGAGGCGGCCGAGAAAACCGTGGCGCACCGTCAAGTTCTCCCTTCCATCGCCGCCCGACGGTCGTATAATGCCTAGCAGTTCCCTAGACTTGAATCCTAACCCGCCATAGGAGCTTCCCATGACCCTGCAGCAACTTCGCTACCTCATCGCCATCGCGAACCACGGCTCCATCTCGGCGGCGGCGCACACGCTGTACGTCTCGCAGTCAAGCCTGTCGGTGGCCGTGCGCGACATCGAGCGCGAGACCGGCGTCACCATCTTCGAGCGATCCAACCGCGGTATCACGCTCACGAGCGATGGCATCGAGCTTTTGGGCTACGCCCGCCAAGTGGTGGAGCAGGCCGACCTCATGGAGCAGCGCTACTCCGGCCGCGGCGGCGAGGCGGCGCAGCGTCTATCCATCACTTCCCAGCACTACGCCTTCGTGGTGGAGGCGTTCCTGGAACTGGCCGAGGAGTACGAGGGCGCCGGCTACAACTTCAGCCTGCGCGAGACCCGCACCTCCGAGGTCATCGAGGACGTGCGCGACTTCCGCAGCGATCTGGGCGTGCTGTACCTCTCCACCTTCAACGAGAGCGTCATCGGGCACGCCCTTTCCGACGCGAACCTCTCCTTCAACCTGCTGTTCACTGCGCAGCCCCACGTATTCGTCAGCGACAAGCACCCCTTGGCCTCGCGCACCGAGGTGACCGTGGAAGATCTGGAGGACTACCCCCGCTACGCCTTCGAGCAGGGGGCAAACAACTCGTTCTTCTACTCCGAGGAGCCCCTGGCCGAGCTGCCCCACACAAAGTGCATCTCCGTGAGCGACCGCGGCACCCTCTCGAACCTGCTCGCTCACCACAACGGCTACACCATTTCCACCGGCGTGCTCTCCAGCGAGATGTACACCGGCATCGCCAGCGTGCCCCTGCAGACCAAAGAGCTCATGCGCGTGGGCTACATCGTTCACAACGAGCGACAGCTGTCGCCTCTGGCCCAAAGTTACATCGAGAAGCTGAGCCTGTTCGTAGAAGGCTACCAAATCGGCCTCGCGGGGTTGTAGCCCAAAGCAGCAGCAGACAGCATCCGCAGCCCCTGTCTCCTTTCGGGCGGGCTAGAAAGCCCGGACGATGGTGCCGCCGCCGAGGACGATGTCGCCTTCATAGAGGACGGCGGCCTGGCCTGGGGCGGCGGCGCGCTGGGGCTCGTCGAAGGTGACGGTCAGCTCGTCGGGGCCGGTCTGCTCGGCGACCGCTGGCACGGGCCGCTGGCGGTAGTGGGTCTTCACCTGCACCTCGCGCGGGCCTTCCAAAACGCCTCCGCTGATGAGATTCACATCGCAGGCCACTACTCCTGAGCTGAGCAGCTCGTCTTTGAAGCCGACGATAAGCTGGTTGGCAAACGCATCTTTCCCCAGCACGTACAGCGGCTCGCGCGCCGCCACACCGATGCCCTTGCGTTGCCCGATGGTGTAGCGGATGAGCCCTGCATGCTCCCCGAGAACACGTCCTTCCCGGTTCACAATCTCGCCCGGTTCAAAAGCAGTAGCAACCGAAGTTTTCTTCGCACCTGTCTCCGTAGGAGCGGACCTTGGTTCGCCCTTGCCCGCGAGTCCTAAGGGCGTGCACAAGGTTTCTCCCTCACAACGACACGCCCGGCACCATGCTTCAATGAATCCCGTGTAGTCGCCGTCGGGAACGAAGCAGATATCCTGGCTCTCGGGCTTTTCCGCTGTGACGAAGCCGTGGGCGCGGGCCAGCTCGCGCACCTCGTCCTTCGTCAGCTCGCCCAGAGGAAACAGCATGTGGGCGAGCGTGTCCTGGGTGAGGTGGTACAGCACGTAGCTTTGATCCTTAGCAGGGTCACTCGCCCGCAGAAGCTGCCAGCACCCGGTCGCCTCGTCCCAGCGGCGCCGGGCGTAGTGTCCCGTGGCCACGTAATCGAGCCCCAGCTGGCGCCGGCGCTTTTGCAGCGCCTCGAATTTCAGGAACCGGTTGCAGGCGATGCAGGGGTTGGGCGTGCGGCCCTCGAGATAGGCCCCGCAGAACGGGTTCACCACCGCCGCATCGAAACGATCGCGCAGATTGAAGGCATCGTGGGGAATGCCGAGACGCCGGCACACTGCCCGCGCATCTTCCACATCGCGCGCCGACCCACACGTCGACCCTTCGCCTTTCCCGGCGTCGCCCAAAACCTCGCCACCGCGTAGCACCATCGTCGCACCGCGCACGTCGTAGCCCGCCTGCTGCAAGAGCAACGCGCACACGGAGCTGTCGACGCCTCCCGACATCGCCGCCATCACGCTGGCCGCCCCGGGCGCCGCGGCCGTTCCTCTGTCATTTCCGAAAGTCATGGGGCGCATCATAGCACAGCATGGAGCATCTCTCTTCTCTCCCTGCTCCATCGCGCTCCGTCCGCGTCTTCGCCTTCCACCTTCCCCTCGCTCACCGCCCTGTGGAGCGCGAGACAGGCATCCCCGCCCGTGCCCACTGCCAATCGTGCTACGCTGGAACCATGCAGGGGTACCGCCCCGACAAAGCGAGCCAAACCCATGGCCACCTCGTCGATGCGGTTGAGAGGGCGCTTGCCCAACCCTTCGAACCTGTCAGCTAACACTGTCGTAGGGAGCATGCTCACCAAGCACAAGGGGCGCTTCCTGCAGGGAGCGTCTTTCTTTTTGGCACGCCCGCAGGCCAGCGCTTCAGCTTCCGGAAAGGAATCGTCATGACCGAACCTTCCACCTGCGCCATCAGCGCACCTGCAGACGCTTGCGCGTCCCGCAGCACCCGAACCGAGGCAGAGCTTCGGGCGCTCATGGCCCGCGCCGTGCACGAGGTGCGCGAGACGAACCCGCTGGCGCCTTCCATCACCAACACCGTGACCCAGAACTTCGTCGCCAACGCCCAGCTGGCCGTCGGCGGCTCGGCGGCCATGGTGTATTTGCCCGACGAGGGCGAATGCGTCGCAGCCCTGGGAGGGGCCGTGTACATTAACCTGGGGACCCTGCTGCCCGTCTACGAGCAAACGGTTCCCGCCACGGCGCGCGCCTGCGCGGGGGCGGGCAAGCCTTGGGTGCTCGATCCGGTGGGCATCGGCATCGGCAGCCTGCGCACCCAGCTCATCGAGGCTGTGCGCGAGAATCCCCCCGCTATCCTGCGCGGCAACGCCTCGGAGATCATCGCCGTGGCTGAGCTGTGGGGACTCGGGGACGACGCGGCCGAAGACGCTTCCGGCGACGGTCCCCGCGGAGTGGACAGTACCGACTCTGTGGACGCCGCCGAGCGCGCCGCCGTGGCGTGCGCCCGCTTCACGGGAGGGGCCGTGGCCGTCTCCGGCACTACCGACCTTGTCACCGACGGCGCCCAGGTGGCGCGCCTTTCCGGCGGATCGCCCCTCATGACCTGCATCACCGGCTCCGGCTGCTCGCTGGGGGGCGTGTGCGCGGTCTACGCCTGCGTGGCCGATCCCTTCGTGGCGGCGCTCGCCGCAACGGCCGCCTACAACCTGGCCGGCCTGCGCGCTGCCGAAACCTACAACGGCTCCGGCAGCTTCCAAGTCGCCTTCCTCGACGCCCTCTACAACCTCACCGCCGAGGAAGTGGCCGAGGCACCTCTGGCGCTTGCCAGCGCATCAGCCGCGTAAGCCGAGAAACAAAAGGAGATTCCTATGAACACGCTTGTTGCCGTTGCCATCGCCCCCTTCGGCGTGGGAGACGAGCTGGCCCCCTACGTGGCGGAGGCCATTCGCGTCATCCGCGACTCCGGGCTGCCCCACCGCACTACCTCTATGTTCACCGAGATCGAGGGCGAATGGGACGAGGTCATGGCCGTCGTGCGCGACGCCACCATGCGCCTCGCCGACCAGGGCATCCGCACCGAGGTAATCCTGAAGGCCGACATCCGCCCGGAGCACAGCGACACCCTGCACACCAAGGTCGAGAAGGTGGAGGCACTGCTGACCGATTAGGGGTTCGTCCACAACTTTCCATCATCTGCATGGAGGCCCTTGCGCTTTCGCGTTGGCCCGCTATGATGCTTCCCGAAATACGACACGAAGCGAAAGAGGTTCCATGCTCCGCAAAATTATTCACATCGACGAGGACAAGTGCACCGGCTGCGGCCTGTGCGTCGACGCGTGCCACGAGGGCGCCATCGCCATGGTCGACGGCAAGGCGCGCCTGGTGCGCGACGACTATTGCGACGGGCTGGGCGACTGCCTGCCGGCCTGCCCCACCGACGCCATCTCCTTCGTCGAGCGGGAAGCCGCTCCCTACGACGAGGCTGCCGTGGCGGCACACCTGGGCGCCCGCAACGGCGGCGCGACGGCTGGCAGCGTTCCGGCCGCGGCCGAGCACCGCAGCGGCTGTCCCGGCTCGGCCGCCCGCACCCTCATCGACGACGCTCCGAAGCCGGCGCCGTCGCCTGCGCACCAGGGCGGATGCCCCGGTTCCCGCAGCCGCTCCCTGAACGGCGCCTCGGCACCGGCCCCCACGCCGGCCGG
>OLQI01000162.1_pt1 | contig 70776 bp, 61 predicted proteins | sample 1672171 | NCBI WGS metagenome assembly OLQI01 (sample SAMEA3136655, study PRJEB25190) | human gut metagenome
ATATCAGTTCATTATAAAAATCTTAGATTTTTGTCTTGACAACTGAGCCACTATAAAGGAGGTAGTTCAAATAATGAAGTCTCACTCCAATTGGAGTGTAACTTAAAAGAAGATGATCCAGTAAGAAAAGATTCTTGGACGGATTCGCAAACAGCAAAAAAAGCAGGTGTCGGTGTGGGAACTGTTGCTAGATATAATCGTGTAATGAATTCGGATGATTGATTTGAGAAGTATGTTATAATTAAAGAAAAAACGTATGGGGGAATTAAAATGGGTTATGAGTATGTTTCGAATAATCAAAAAATGGGAATATTTTTGGGGAAGATTTTTAATAAGAAGAAAAATGCACAAGAAAATAGAACATCGCATGTAGAGTCTGACAGACATGTAAATACAAATAATCAGGTTCCATATAATAAAATGGCAATTGATACTATGGATGGATATACGTTTGAAAAATATTGTGCAGCTACTCTTGTACAGGCTGGCTTTACAAATGTAAGGCATACAAAGTTATCTGGGGATTTTGGAGTTGACATATTGGCTGAATATGGTTCTGATAAATATGCAATACAGTGTAAAAGATACTCAAAACCTGTTGGAGTAAAAGCGGTTCAAGAGGTAATTGGTGGAGCACAATATTATAACTGCAATAAAGCAATGATTATATCCAATCAATATCTGACAACACAGGCTGTAGAAATGGCTCAGAAAACCAATACGTTATTTATGTCGATAGAAAATTTAGTTAAAATGGCAAATGACTCATTGAATGGAAGAAAACATGAAGTTCTTAACATTACTGAAGAAGAATTACGAAAATTCGCAATGTGTATTTATGATGCATTTTTTAATGTTCATATTTATATACGTGTCACTAATATAAACATAAGTAGTAACGAAATTGTTTTCAAAATACAAAAGGAAGAAACGGTTAGATTAAGTAAGATTACTTCTGTAAAACATGATATTTCTTATAGTTTAGGGGTACACTTTGACATGCAAGTAGATTTTGAAAATCAAGCAATTTTATTGATTTTTAATCCATATGATATACAAAAATATTTTGAAAAAAATAAGAGAAGTTCTGAGTCTATAGATGATATACAGGAAAATAGGCAAGAAAATAGTATGTATGAAGAAAGTTTGAGTTTAGAAAAAGATCCTCTTTTTGAAGATGCGGTGAAGTTAATTATTTCGAAGGAGAAAGTATCGGTAGGACTTATACAAAGGGCTTTTAAAATTGGTTTCAATAGAGCAAGCAATATTATTGCTCAATTGGAGCAAAATGGGATTGTTAGTGTACAAAATGATGAAGGGAATCGTGAAGTGCTTATAAATATTGAGCAATATAAAAATATAATGTAAATATTTAGTGGTCGTAGAAAAAATAATCCTAAGAAGGTTTGAAAAGCTTTAGTAGTATATGTGGAATTAAATGGATATAAGAAATGTGAAATCGGTGGTTCAGCAAAGAAGGTCGGGAAGCGTATTAAGGAATTGGAAAGATTATATGGAATTCAAAATGGTTCTACTTCATTTCAAGGTAATCAATATGAGGTGGTTACGAACAAATCGGAAGCACCAAAAAAGACACAGGAACAATTAGCAGCACAAATGGGTATATCCGTTGATACTCTTCAGAATTATAAAATACTTTCTGAGATGATTCCTGAATTGGAAGAATTGCTGGATACGGGTGTTGTTACGAAGAGAAGAGTTCTTCCATTTACATATACTATTATAAGAAGAAACACGTCCAGATTATAAAGCATAGGATAAAAAGCTCCCTCCGGTTATTGTGCCGGAGGGGAATTGAATTTATCTATTTTCCCGTATTCCTTTAAAAAGTTGCATATATTTTTAATTCTGGCGTAATCAAAATCATCGTAAATAAAAGGAAGCTCATAATCATATTCGAAGCCTCGAAAAAATCTAGCACATTCTTGTATACAATCAGAAAAATCATTACCGTTATGAATCTGAAAATGTTTTATATAATTTTTAAGTGCATTTGGCTGTCCGTGTTCAATGGCAAATGCGACATCTACGGTCATCTTAGCAGAAAATTCATATAAATTAATTGAGTGAGAAGAAATGGCTTCTTCTAATTCGTTGAGCAATTCAATAAAGGTATTGTAAGCAGCATGAATATTTTTCTTGTCTTCTTCTTCATAATATGCATCCCATTCAATCCAATGTTTAATAGTTTCCCTACTGTTGTTTTTCTCAACGTAGTCATTATATTTTGCCGAAATAGCCATTAAATCATTTAGAGCAAAATTATATTCATTTAAATTTTTGCGTTCAATTCCAAAAACTGGAATATTAATTAAAGAAAAAGCCAAGTCTGGGTTAAGCCTAAATGAATAATATAAATTAAGCAAAGCAGTAAGTGCAGCTTGTTTTTGAGACATAGGCATTGAAAAGATTTCATTACGTATTATATCACTCAGCTTTTTATTAAGTAATTCATCAAATTCATCATCAAATTCATCTTCATCCAAGAGGTTTTCATATTGGTCATTGATTTCAATAAGATCGTACCATGCTTTAGGTTTATTGCCTATTTGCTGATTTAATAATTTTTCAATGTAATCTAAAACGTCAGTATCATCAGATGATTCCATTAGAACTTTATAAATTGAAATAAGATCAGCTTTGCTGATTCTTTTTGTTTTTCCGCTTTCAATGTTTTGCAACCAGTATTTAGAGTGACCACTTAATTCCGATAGGTCATATGAAGATATAGATTTATCTTTGCGTGATGCAATAATATTTTTTCGTAATTTATCTGTTATATCTAATTTTTCTATTGCCAAAAAATCACCGCCTTTTATTAAGTAATAATATTGTACGATATTTACTTATAAAAGTCAAATGAGTAAAAAAAATACTGAATAAGTAGTTGACATTACTTAGAGACAGTGCTATTATATACTCAACAACAAGAACAGAGACAACCGGATGCAGTGAGACGAACATTCATGAACATGAATTGAGGAGGAGAAAGCAACAAATACATAATAATAGTTGACAACACAAACACATGTTCGATATAATGATAGAGGAATAAAAAAGCCAACATCCGGCAAGACGTTGGCTCCATGAATGACTCGGCAAAGCCATTCAAAATATGTATGTAAGACTCATAAATGAATCTTTCGCAAAGATAAGTATAACATCAAAAATCATTTGTGGCAAGTCTGCTACAGAAATTCCAATATAAAAGAACGAACAAAACTGAACAGAGTATCAAATCAACAGGTGAAGTCTATCCATATAAACATACATCATCGTTTATTTTTTGTACTCAAATTTGAACCATGACAATTGAATATCGGAGGTTACTACATATGAAGAAACAAAATACTTGGATTAGACCAGAGTGCGACTGCTGCCATCATTATTGTGATGAATGAAGACGTGGAACATGCATTTGGCAATCTAATAATAAGCAAGTGCCTAGTGAGAAGAGAGGCTGAGAAAGCCTATTATTTTTAATTCGTAAATCCGAGTTTGTAAATAAGTAAAACAATGTTTGAAAGAAGGTGAGATATAGGTGGACAAAAAGTTAAACAGAATGTCATTCATCATTATGAATCAGATGTTAAAAGCACAAGCTACATCTGATGTTAAGAGTTATCAGGATAGTTTAACAAGCATGTATACAGATGCTTTAAAAGCTGAAGTTGATGCACTTGATAAACTGATAGATAAGAGGAAGAAAGCCTATGACCAGCAAAGAAAGTACACGGAATATCAGAAGAAAGTAAATTCACAGCAAAAGAACATTGATTCTATTAAAGCTCAAATAGAAGCAATTATGGCGAATGAAATTAAAATTAATGAAAATGTTAAAACTAAAGTTTGTAAATGTTGTGGGAGGGAACTTCCGTTAAGTGAGTTTACTCTTATGTATGGTAAGAATCATACCAATACTTGCAAAGAGTGTGTCAATAAGAAACAACGTGATTCAAGAAAAAAATCAAATTACAAAAAAGGATTGCAACAATATTTAGCCGATGATTCGATGCATATTAAACGTCAATACAAAAAAATTAACGGCAATAGAATTTTAAGAAAAAAAGTATCTGGTATTGAACATTGTACAAGAGATGAGAAATTTGTAAAACTTCTTTATTACAAAGATGCATGGATCAGTAATTACGGCAGATGTATTGTGCTTGAAGATGGCGAGTATAAATTACTTCGTGGTAGTACAGATAAATGGACGGGAGAGCTGGTCTATACACTTCGTAAAGAAAGATACATTAAATATACTCAGACATATGCATATAAGAAAGTTAAAGTCACAGGAGCTTCTTTAGTTGTAGAAAACTTCATTGTGAATTACGATATGGTGAATAATACACGGATTTGGCATTTAAACAATGATGTAAAAGATGGACATTATAAGCATTTATATCCAGTGACAGAAAAGCAGTATCTTAGATTAACAGAATTACAGGAGCAATCTTCAAAACCTTTATCTGAAGATGTGATTATGAATGTAATTAATGCTGTAGAATATAAGCAAGATAACTGGAATCCTTGGAATTATCATAGAGGATTATGTGGAATTGGTTATTCTGGTTGTGATGATGTAGATAATACTTCAACCTCTTATTATAAGTGGAAGAACATGATTCAAAGATGTTATGACAAGAATGTACATAAGAAATATAAGCCGGAGTATAAAGATAAGTCTGTTTGCGAAGAATGGCTGAATTATTCAAATTTTCGTAGTTGGTTTGATGAACATTATGTGCCATGCAAAAATAATCAAATTGATTTAGATAAGGATTTGTTGGTACAAGGCAATAAGATTTACAGTCCGGAGACATGCGTGTTCCTAATACATTATCAAAATCTGATGTTTGAGGGGAAACGTGGAAATTGTGTATATGTAAATAAAGATGGAACATTCTCAGTAGACGGGAAGAAAAACAATTTATATAAGACATACGAAGAAGCATTAGAATTTGTAACTGTTAGACAAATAGAAAAAATAGAAAGCGTTGCAGAAAAATGTAAAGGCACAATTCCAATGTGTGCATATGAAGCTATGCTGAATTGGGATGTACGTTTGGCAATGTGCAGTTAAAATAAATATAGATTGTGAGGTTCACTGGGAATTCCTAGTGAACCTTTTTGAATTGGACAATTACTAACAGGAATATAAATTATTGATAGAAATAAAAAGGGGAATGTTAATGGAAAAGCAGAAAAAAAAATATACTGTGAAAGTGGTTTATGGGGAGAAATCCCTCGTAGAATGCATGAAAAATATAATCAAAGAACATAGAAATTAATTGGAAATACCCTTGTACAATGCTAAAATAAATGCAGAATTGTATAAAGGGTATTTTACTGTATAGATTGGAGTAAGTTTATGAACAATAGAGCAGTTTTATACCTTAGATTGTCAAAAGAAGATCAGGATAAATTAGCGGAAGGAGATGATAGTGCAAGTATCAAGAACCAGAGACTTCTACTGGTGGAATATGCAAATAAGCATAATATGACCATTACAAATATATATTCGGATGATGATGAAAGTGGATTGTATGATGATCGACCAGCCTTTAATAGAATGATGGAAGATGCAAAGCTTGGAGAATTTGATGTGATTCTTGCAAAGACACAGGCAAGATTTACAAGAAATATGGAGCATGTAGAAAAATATCTTCATCATGATTTACCAATTCTAGGTATCCGATTTATTGGTGTATCTGATGGTGTAGATACGGCAGATGATAATAATAAAAAGACCAGACAGATTAACGGATTGGTAAATGAGTGGTATTGTGAAGACCTCTCTAAAAACGTCAGAAGTGCATTCCATGCAAAGAAAAGAGCAGGACAATATGTAAGTTCTTCATGTCCTTACGGTTATATAAAAGACCCCTTAAATCATAACCATCTAATAATAGATGAATATGCTGCAAATGTAGTTAAGGATATATATAGTTTGTACTTACAGGGAATTGGAAAAGCGAGGATTGGAAGGATTCTTGGTGAAAGAGGTATTTTGATACCAACATTGTATAAAAGAGAAGTGCAAGGTATGAGATTTAATAATCCAAATGCACTTGAAACTACAAAAGTGTGGTCGTTTCAGACAATTCATCAAATCCTAAACAATGAAGTTTATATTGGAAATTTAATACAGAATCGCAGATCAACATTATCGTATAAAGACAAAAAAACAAAAGCATTGCCACCGGAGAAATGGATTAAGGTAGAAAATGCACATGAGCCAATTATTTCAAAAGATATTTTTGAAAGAGTCAAAGCATTACAAAAGATTAAGACAAAAAGTGTAAATGCAAAAAATCCCAAATATGAAAGTATATTTTCGGGATTGATATTCTGTGCTGATTGTAAGCATAGTATGGTTAGAAAATATAAGCGAAGAGGTAATCGGGAATTTGTTGGATATGTGTGTTCAACATATAAAACGCATGGGAATAGTGTCTGCACAAGTCATAGCGTTGACTATGAGGAATTGACAGATGCGGTGCTTTTATCTATTCAACGAGAGGCAAGAAAAATTTTAAGTGGCGAAGATGTTGAGGAGCTGAAAAAGATATCTTGTAGAAATCGGAGAATTGAAAATATTGAAAAAGAAATAGAATTTGCAGAAAAAAGGAAAGAAAAAATAAATAATTTTAAGCAGAAAACATATCAGTCATATATTGAAGAGTTGATTTCAAAAGAAGATTATGTAAAATATTCAGCAAACTATGATAAAGAATTGAAAGAATTAAATGGTGAAATTGCTGAGTTAGAAAAGCATAGAGAGGATGATAAGGAATTAGAATTAGAATATCAGGAGTGGGTGAATAAGTTTTCTGAGTATGTAAACATTGACAAATTAACACGTGGAATAGTGCTTGAATTGATTGAAAGGATAGATGTTTCTGAAGACGGTTGTATCTGTATTCATTATCGGTTCAAAAATCCATATGAAGAGTAGAGTGTCTACTATCTGTATACCACAGTAAGAATTTCTAAAATTTCAAAAACCGCGATTTTTAGGCGTTTATAGAAAGTGTCTACTATACATATACGCTAGGTGTGTCTGCATGGCAGAGTACATTTGTGGAAATGAACAGGAATTTGTAAATCAGATGAATGAGCGGGCGAAAGGTCTTGGCATGGAGAATACACATTTTGTCAACTGTAACGGACTTGACGCAGAGGGACATGTGACGACGGCAAGGGACATTGCGCTAATGTCCAGAGAGCTGATCCATACATATCCACAGATTTTTGATTACTGCAATATCTGGATGGAGGATATCACGCACACGACGAAAAAGGGCTCTACACAGTTTGGACTTACAAATACGAACAAAATGATCCGGCAATACGAATATGCGACTGGGCTTAAGACGGGGTCGACCAGTCAGGCAAAGTTCTGTATTTCTGCAACAGCAAGGAAAGATAACACGGATATGATTGCTGTCATTATGGCGGCAGATGACAGCAAAGCGAGAATGCGGGACGCGATTGTACTGTTGAATTATGGATTTGGAAAATGTCAGAAGTATCAGGAAGATACAGTAAAGGAAATTCAAGATGTGCCGGTAAAACATGGAGTTGAAAAGAAAGTTGGCGCCGCGCAGATGGAATTATTTTCTTATGTAGATGTGACAGGAGCAGATTTATCTGCGATAAAGAGAAATATGAAATTAAAAGAGAGTGTGACAGCACCGGTCAGACAGGGGGATAAAATAGGCGAAGTAATTTATTCGCTGAATGGAAAAGAGATTGGCAAAGTAGACATTCTTGCAACAGAAGATGTAGAAGAAATCAGTTACGGAAGTGCCATGAAAGAAGCCGTGCGTGGGTGGACATTATAATTAGTCATTGCTAAATGAAAGTAATTGTGATTATATTATATTGACAGCGAAAATATCCGGGCACCTTAAAGCAATAAGATATTTTTAAATTACTAGAAATGAGATAACAAACGAGGAGAGAAACATATGGAACTGGGTCTTGTATTAACACTATGTGGTCTGGGAGCAGCGTTCTGGCTTCCGGCGATTATTATAGGTTTAATTTCACATGGAAAAAAGAAAAACTGTACGATGAATACGGTCGGACTGGTCATAAGAATCAACAGCAAATCATCGGGTGATGGAAGTTTGAGCTTTTATCCGGTATATGAATATTATGCAAATGGAATGAAATATACGAATGAAGGTGCGTCCATCAAGCACTGTGTTCCACAAGTCGGTACAAAAGTTCCGGTCATGTACAATCCGGCAAAGCCAAAGCAGTCTTACATTCCGGGATATGATACTAAGGTCTATAAGATTCTTACGATTGTATTTGGAATTGTTGGGTGCATACCGATTCTTGTATGTATAGGAATTTTTATTTTTACATGTTTATAATAATAACAGAAATGAACTGAAAAACCTCCCTCACAGTAAATCAGTGAGAGAGGTTTTTCATGATTAAATCGCTCTTGTATATTCAGCCAGCCATTTGCGTTCATCTTCTTTCATATGTGGTGCAAGTGTCTCGTATACGCGCTTGTGGTAAGCGTTTAGAAGTTCTTTGTCTTCGATGGTCATCATTTCAGGTACGACTGCGTCCAGATCTATCGGTACAAGCGTAATTGGTTTAAAGTATAAGAATCTTCCATATGCGGTTGTCTCACCTTCGCAGATCATAAGTTCATTCTCTGTACGAATTCCGTGAGAACCGGCAATGTAGACACCCGGTTCGTCAGTGATGATCATTCCCGGCTCCAGGGCAATGTCCCGAATTGGAGCCTTATTTCCGAGATAACGGCGGAATCTTGCCGGTTCTTCGTGAATGTTCATAAGATAGCCAACGCCGTGTCCGGTTCCGTGATTGAAGTCTAATCCACGTTTCCAAAGTGGAAGACGTCCGATAACATCTAAGCTTCCGCCAGTAGTACCATATGGAAACACTGCATTTGCCAGATGCAAGTTACATAAAAGAACGGAAGTAAAGTCTTCTTTCATATTCTGTGGAACATTTCCAAATGCAAAGGTTCTTGTAATGTCTGTGGAGCCTTCCAGATAACCGCCGCCGGTGTCTGTAAGGAAGAGCCCATTTTCCGTGACTGGTACATTGCTATCTTTGGTTGCGCTGTAGTGAACAATTGCTGCGTGTTCGGCAGAGGCACAGATTGGCTCGAAGCTCTGCCAGAGATATTCGTCCTGTTCTTTCCGAAATTCTTCCAGCTTGTCGGCTGCACTAAGTTCCGTGACAGGAGATTCAGAAGAGATACCAACGTGTGTCTTTAGCCAATGCATAAAACGAGTCACAGCAACCCCATCTTTGATGTGAGCCTGTTCGATATTGTGAAGTTCTGTTTCATTTTTTACAGATTTCATCAATACGGAAGGATTTTCGCTTTCGACAACAGAGACTCCTTCTGGAATGCAGTTACGAAGCGCATAGTTAATACGAGACGGGTCTAAAAGGACAGTCTCTTCTGAATCCAGATGCTTTAAATCTTCGTAAATATCATTGTATGGGTGAAATGTAATTCCGGCAGCAGTCAGGTTATTACACATTTCTTCGGTCAGCTTCTGCTTATCAACGTATAGTTTCATCTCATCCATGGTGATGATGGCGTAGGAGAGGAGAAGTGGAAAATAGTCAATGTCCCGTCCGCGCAGATTGGTAATCCAGCAAATGTCATCCAGGGCAGCAATGACATGAGTAGTAGCCCCGTGTTGCTTTATAGCTTCACGGACGCGGGCAAGTTTTTCCGTTGTAGAAGCACCGGTGTATTTTAATTCCAAGGCAAATGCCGGTTTTGTTGACAGTGCCGGGCGGTCTTTCCAGATCAGGTCGATCAAATCTTCGGAAGTAACAATATGACCATGCTTTTTCTCGGCAATTTCCTGATATGCCTTTCCGTTTTTCATAGAGATGACACGTCCGTCAAAACCGATTGTACCATGTTCCGGTAAATGTTTTTCCAAGAACTCGTTGATACTCGGGACACCTGGTTCCAGCATGCGATAGAGAGTAACCGGAGTGCCTGAAAGCTGTTGCTCGGCCTGTAAGAAATAACGTCCGTCTGTCCAAAGTCCGGCGTGATCTAAAGTAATAATCGCGGTTCCGGCGGAACCGTCAAAGCCTGTAATAAATGTTCTGGCCTGAAAATATGCCCCGACATTTTCACTTTGATGAAAATCATCAGTCGGAACAATATAGATATCGTATCCGCGCTCCTTCATAAGTTTTCTCAGCGCGTCAATATGTTCTGAAACTGTCATGATAAAAACCTCCTCGACATGATTTCTAAATCAGTATATAATAATGCAAGGGTGTAAAGATGCATCATAGTTGGGTCTTTTAATCCCGACACTATCATCATTATATAGTATAAATGGACAAAATTCCAGCAAGGAGCTTTTTTAATGTTAAAAGGAAATGATTTAGAGAGTAAAAAATATTTTTTGTTTGATATAGACGGGACACTTGCCATTGATGACACGATTTATGATGGCAGCCGGGAGTTGCTTGATTATATTGAAAGCATTGGCGGACGAGCTTTTTATATTACGAACAATTCGGTCAAAAGCCGAAAAGATTATATTGAGAAATTTAAGAAATGGAATATTTCCGCAGTAGAAAATCAGTTTGTGACTGCATCTTATGCAACATGTAAGTATCTGAAGGAGCACTATGAAGATAAGAAACTGCTTGTAGTAGGAACGCCGTCTTTTGAAGATGAGTTAAAAAGCTTTGGACTAAAGCTGACCCACGAGGCAGAGAAAGATGTAGCATGCGTAGTTGTGGGATTTGACAGAACACTTGTCTACGAAAAAGTCGAAGAAGCATGTAAGGCATTATTTCGTCCGGAAGTGGATTTTGTCGGAACAAACCCAGATTACCGGTGTCCAACTGCATTTGGCTTCGTCCCTGACTGCGGAGGGATCTGCGAGATGTTGAAAGTGACAACAGATCGGACACCTTACTATGCAGGTAAGCCAAATGCACAGATTGTAAAAATGTGTATGGAGCAGGTAGGTGCGAAACCAGAGGAAGTGCTTGTAGTTGGCGATCGCCTTTACACGGACATTGCATGTGGAATTAACGCGGGAGTGGAAACGGCTCTTGTGTATACAGGAGAGGCAAAGCCAGAGGATCTGGTGGCAACAGAATTTATGCCGGATTATGCATTTGAAAATATCCGAAAGCTGTATGAGGCATTTCGGAAAAGCCGGGAAGCGGTGACGGAAGGGAAAAATTCAGACATACAGATGTGTTCAAAACAGATATAAATAAACGTGTGATAAACAAGCGTAAATAAATGGAAGAATAAATCAGGAGAATATCTATGTCGACAACAGGAATCATAATCGGAATACTGGTGGCAGCAGTACTTCTTGTATTTGCGGAAATGTATCGGGAACTTCATACATTTCGCGTGACTCGTTACCAGGTGGCGTCACCGAAGCTTGCAGGGGAGAAAACATGGGTCTTTTTAAGTGACCTGCACAATCAGGCCTATGGAGTGAATAATTGCAGATTAATTGATGCAGTGAAAAAAGAGTCACCGGATCTGATTCTAATCGGTGGGGATATGTTAGTTGGAAAGAACGGACATTCCTATGAACCGGCCCTTGCCTGTGTGAAAGAGCTTGTGAAAATTGGACCAGTCTACTATGCAAATGGAAATCATGAAGAGCGTATGAAATTAAAACCACAGAAGTATGACCAGTCTTATGCTTTATATCGGGAAAAATTGCTGAATCTGGGAGTACATCTTTTGGAAAATGAATCGATAGTTTTAAGTGATGAATCAAAAGTCCGCCTGACAGGGCTTGAGATTCCACTGGAGTGTTACACGCATTTAAAACGAAGAGAGATGCCAGAGGGAGCAATAAAAGAGCGGATCGGAAATCGGGATCCGGAAGCATTTCAGGTTCTTCTCGCACATAATCCTTCCTATATGAAAGAATACCTTGCCTGGGGAGCAGATCTGATCCTAAGTGGGCATCTGCATGGAGGTATGGTGAGAATTCCGGGAATCAGAGGTGTGATCGGACCGGATTTTGTATTATTTCCAAAGTATTCAGGAGAAATGCGGTGCGTGGGAGACCAGACTGTCATTGTAAGTAAAGGGCTTGGAACCCACACCATTCATATCAGGCTCTTTAATCCGGCAGAGGTTGTTGTTCTGAGTTTAAATAATTGTTGAGAAATGTGAGAGAATCAAGTATAATAGATTGTCAGACCTAAAAGTCATGGAAATTTATGGAGAGTAATGAGACATGGGAATCCCGGTAAAATTGCAGGTGTTCGAAGGACCTCTTGACCTGCTGTTACATTTGATCGATAAAAATAAAATAGATATTTACGATATTCCTATTGTGGAGATTACGAACCAGTATATGGATTATATCAAAGCCATGGAACGGGAAGATCTCAATGTGATGAGTGAATTTCTTGTCATGGCAGCGACGCTTTTGGATATCAAGTGTAAGATGCTGCTTCCGAAGGAAGTAACAGAAGATGGGGAAGAGGAAGACCCAAGACAGGAACTGGTAGAACAACTTCTTCAATATAAGATGTACAAGTATATGTCCTATGAGCTTCGTGACCGGGAGCTGGATGGTGGCAGGACGATGTACAAAGATCCGACTATCCCGGAGGAAGTCATGGATTATGTGGAGCCGGTAGATTTGGACGAACTTTTAGGGGATCTGACATTGGCAACACTGAACCGTGTTTTTCAGGACGTGATCAGGCGTCAGGAAGACAAGATCGATCCGGTAAGAAGCAAATTTGGTAAATTAGAGAAAGAAGAAGTTACGGTTGAGGAAAAGCTGGAGACTGTGACAGATTATGCGAGGGAACATAAGCATTTCAGTTTCCGCACACTTTTGGGCAGCCAGAAGTCCAAGATGCAGACTGTCGTAACATTTCTGGCAGTGTTGCAGTTGATCAAGGAAGGAATCCTGATCGTACAGCAGGAACATGCATTTGATGATATTATGATTACTGCAAATCTTTAACGAAGTGTAGTATTAGTTGGAGAACCGTCTGGATGGTTTTGACAGAAGTAAAAGTGGTTCCCTTAAGAAAAGTCGTCAAATTTAGATAGATGGAGTGACTAAGAAATTATATGGGTAAAAAAACGGAGATAGGTAAGATGGAGGCTGTGATAGAGGCCATTTTATTTACAATGGGCGAATCAGTGGAACTTAAGAAGATTGCGGCGGCGATTGAGCACGATGAAGCGACTACAAGAAAGATCATTCATCGGTTGCAGGATAAATATGAAGCAGAGGACAGAGGCCTTCGTATTATTGAGCTGGAAGACTCTTTTCAGTTGTGCACGAAGCGGGAGATGTATGACTATCTCATTCGTATTGCAAAACAGCCGAAGAAATGTGTTCTGACAGATGTTCTGCTGGAGACATTATCAATCATTGCATATCGTCAGCCGGTGACAAAGCTTGAAATCGAAAAGATTCGTGGGGTCAAATCAGATCACGCGGTAAATAAACTGGTAGAATATAATCTTGCCTGTGAAGTGGGAAGACTGGATGCACCGGGACGGCCGATTTTATTTGGCACAACAGAAGAATTCTTGCGAAGATTCAGTATTCAGTCTATCGAAGATCTTCCGAGCATGCAGCCGGAACAGGTAGAAACATTCAAAGAAGAGGCAGAGGAAGAAGTACAGCTTAAATTAAATGTATAAACAGATATAGTAAATGAAACAGATAAAGTGAAGAAGAGATACATATTTGTGCGCAGAGTATCATAATCTGTAAAGATAACGGTGCTTCAGGGTACTGGATATGAATCAGAACAAAATAAAAATTATCGCAGTCTTACTTTTGTTATGCATATCTGCCGCCTGGCTGGAAAGATATGAAATTCAGGAATCGGGTCAGAATCTATCGGGTCAGATGGCTGACAAAATGAAACAAAATACAGACGAGCCAGAAAATCTATACGCCCAATCGGCAGTCCTTATGGATGCTGACAGTGGGCGTGTTTTATTTGGAAAAGAAGAGGAAGCCATAAGGCCTATGGCAAGCACCACAAAGATTATGACCTGCATCATAGCACTGGAGCATATGACAGATAATGAGATAGTCACAGCGTCCGCATATGCTGCCAGTCAGCCGAAAGTTCATCTGGGTGTCCGGGAAGGGCAGCAGTTCTATCTGAGGGATATTTTATTCTCGCTTATGCTGGAATCGCACAATGACAGCGCAGTTATGGTTGCAGAAGAGATAGCCGGAAGCGTGGAAGCATTTGTAAAAATGATGAATGAAAAAGCAGAAGAACTGGGGCTTACTAAGACACATTTTGTAACGCCAAACGGACTGGACGGAGAGGATGAAGGTGGCGTGCACGCCACAACAGCCATGGAACTGGCGAAAATTATGAAATATTGTATTATGGATTCTCCGGAAAAGGAAATGTTTCTGGATATTACCGGAACGAAAGAATACCATTTCCGGGATCTTAAAGGAACTTCTTCTTATACATGCACGAATCACAATGCTTTTCTGACTATGATGGACGGGGCGATTTCTGGCAAGACCGGTTTTACGGCAGATGCAGGATATTGCTATGTCGGTGCACTCAGACGTGATGAACGGACATTTATCGTGGCATTACTTGCCTGTGGCTGGCCGAATCATAAAGGATATAAATGGAGTGACACGAAGAAACTTATGGAATATGGACTTTCGAATTATGAGTACCGGAACGTATGGCAGGAGCTTCCAAAGCAGGAGATTGTTGTAAAAGATAGTGGTAACGACCAGAACATTTATCAGAAAAACAGCGTGGCTGAGGTTGAAATTCAACAGAAGCCGGAAGTATTAAAAGTATTATTAAGAACTGATGAAAATGTAGAGATTTCCGTGCAGATGGAAAAAGCTTTGTCTGCACCGGTGGAAAAAGGGCAGAAAGTGGGAGAAGTGCGGTACATAATAGATAAAAATATTATTGGAAAATACGATGTTTTGACAAGAAGCGGGCTTAAAAAACGGACATTTTTCTGGTGCCTGAAAAGATGTATGGAGCGATTTTTCTGCTATACAAGATTGAATACATTCTTCGTGGATTTGCGTTGACGGAGATCGAAAACCATGATACAGTTAACATTGTCAGGGGAAACAATTCTTACACACTTTTTCTTGTTTTTTCTATTGACAATTTGCGGCGGTTATAATACTATATTAATCAGATACCGAACATTCGTTCGGAGAATATCAAGGAGAATTAATTATGGCGAATAATGAAGATAAGAAGAAAGCCTTAGATGCGGCTATTGCAAAGTTAGAGAAGGATTTTGGTAAAGGTACGGTCATGAAGCTTGGAGACCCGGCAGCCCAGGTATCAGTGGAGACAATTCCGACAGGATCTTTAAGTCTGGATATTGCACTGGGACTCGGAGGTGTTCCAAGAGGACGTGTGGTTGAGATCTACGGACCAGAGTCCAGTGGTAAGACAACAGTTGCACTGCATATGATTTCGGAAGTTCAGAAAAGAGGCGGGATTGCAGGGTTTATTGATGCTGAACATGCCCTTGATCCGGTTTATGCGCGTAACATTGGAGTAGATATTGATGAACTTTACATTTCACAGCCTGACAGTGGAGATCAGGCGCTTGAGATTGCTGAGACAATGGCGCGTTCCGGCGCGATGGATATTATTGTCATTGACTCTGTTGCAGCGCTTGTACCGAAGCAGGAGATTGAAGGAGATATGGGAGATTCCCATGTAGGACTTCAGGCAAGACTGATGTCCCAGGCACTACGTAAGCTGACTCCTGTTATCAGCAAGTCTAACTGTGTGGTAATCTTTATCAACCAGCTTCGTGAGAAGGTTGGTATTATGTTCGGTAATCCGGAGACTACGACCGGTGGACGTGCATTGAAGTTCTATGCATCTGTCCGCATGGACGTCAGAAGAATCGAGACGCTCAAGCAGGGCGGAGAGATGATTGGTAACAGAACCCGTGTGAAGATTGTGAAGAATAAGATCGCACCTCCGTTCAAAGAGGCAGAATTTGATATTATGTTCGGAAAAGGTATTTCAAAAGAAGGAGATATTCTGGATCTTGCAGTAAATCTTGGACTTGTCAACAAAAGTGGTGCATGGTTCTCCTGTAATGGAGATAAAATCGGCCAGGGACGTGAGAATGCTAAGATTTATCTCACAGAGCATCCGGAACTTATGGAGTCTTTGGATAAGCAGATTCGTGCACACTATAATTTTGACGGATCAGCATCAGAGGAAGCGGATACAAAGGAAGGAAAAAGCAGTAAAGCTGACAGTGCGGTCAAAGTAGCAGCAGAGGCAGAAAAAGAGGACTAACAGATGATTGTCACAAGAGTTGAAGCTGTGACAAAGACAAAGTATAAGGTATATGTAGATGGACAGTTTGCTTTTATATTGTATAAGGGTGAACTGTCCCGTTTTCATATAGCCGAAGATCAGGAATTGTCGCAGGAAAGCTATGAGAAGATTCGAACAGAGGTTATATTAAAAAGAGCAAAGCTTCGGGCAATGCATCTTTTGAATGATATGTGGCGTACAGAGGCGCAGCTTAGGGAGAAACTTACGCGTAATGAATATCCGGCAGATATCGTGGAGGCTGCAATCAGTTATGTAAAATCTTTTGGTTATATCAATGATTATGAATATGCAAGAAGTTTTATTGAATCAAGGAAAGAACGAAAAAGCAGGCGGGAGATTTATATGCAGCTTGTGGGAAAAGGAGTGTCCAGAGAACTAATTGATGAAGCATTTGAAGAGAGCTATGAGCGTGAAGATTCTACGGAGGCAATTCGCAGACTGCTAGAGAAAAAGCATTATGATCGGGAGAATACGACGCCGGAGGAAAAGAAAAAAATAATGGCTTACCTTGTCAGAAAAGGTTTTGACTATGATGATATCAGAAGAACCATGCAGATATATGAGTGTGAGATGTACAGTTGATATAAAGAAAACATATTTAAATTATAGAAGTTTCCAATGGTTAAGCTTGACATCTTTCACAAAACAGTATAGAATTTAACTGTTGTATTTGTACAATGAAAACTAAATAAGGAGGTGCTCCTGTGCCGATAGGAATAGTAATTGCTGTTGCAGTAGTGCTTGTCATTGTGTCAGCAGTCATCAGTCACTTTGTAACCGTTTCTAATCTGAAGAAGAATGCGGAATCTAAGATTGGTAATGCGGAGAACAAAGCGCGTGAGATTATCGATGATGCAGTGAAGACAGCCGAGGCTAAGAAGAAGGAGTCTCTCTTGGAAATTAAAGAGGAATCAATCAAGAATAAGAATGAACTTGAGAGAGAGTCAAAGGAACGCAGATCTGAATTACAGAGATATGAGAAGCGTGTACTTTCCAAGGAAGAAGCTTTGGATAAACGGTCTGAGGCAATTGAGAAGCGCGAAGCAAGCTTTACAGCAAAAGAAGAACAGTTGAAGCAGCGTGAGAAGAAAGTTGACGAGCTGAGTCAACAACGTGTACAGGAACTAGAAAGAATCTCAGGACTTACCTCCGAACAGGCAAAAGAATATTTGTTAAAAACTGTTGAAGAAGATGTGAAACATGATACTGCGAAGATGATCAAAGAGATGGAAGCGCAGGCAAAGGAAGAAGCAGATAAGAAGGCAAAGGAATGTGTTGTCACTGCTATCCAGAGATGTGCAGCAGATCATGTAGCTGAGACTACGATTTCTGTAGTTCAGCTTCCGAATGATGAGATGAAGGGAAGAATTATTGGTAGAGAAGGACGTAATATCCGTACTTTGGAGACACTGACAGGTGTGGAACTGATTATCGATGATACCCCGGAAGCTGTTGTATTATCAGGCTTTGATCCAATCAGACGTGAAGTTGCGAGAATTGCGCTTGAGAAGCTGATCGTTGACGGACGTATTCATCCGGCAAAAATCGAAGAGATGGTAGAAAAAGCGCAGAAAGAAGTCGATTCTATGATTCGCGAGGAAGGAGAGTCAGCTGCACTTGAAGTTGGTGTTCATGGAATTCATCCAGAGCTTATCAAGCTTCTTGGTAGAATGAAGTTCAGAACAAGCTATGGACAGAATGCATTGAAGCATTCTATTGAAGTGGCACAGTTATCCGGACTTCTTGCTGGAGAAATCGGTCTCGATGTCAGAGTGGCTAAGAGAGCCGGACTTTTACATGATATCGGTAAATCAATCGATCATGATGTGGAAGGATCACATATCCAGATCGGTGTTGACCTTTGCAGAAAATACAAAGAGTCAGCAACCGTTATCAATGCGGTTGAAGCCCATCACGGCGATGTAGAGCCGGAATCCCTGATTGCATGTGTTGTACAGGCTGCTGATACGATTTCTGCAGCAAGACCGGGTGCAAGAAGAGAAACATTAGAAACATACACAAACAGGTTAAAACAATTAGAAGATATCGCCAATCAGTTTAAAGGCGTTGAGAAATCTTTTGCAATTCAAGCAGGTAGAGAGATTCGTATCATGGTAGTTCCAGAACAAGTATCTGATGCAGACATGGTATTGCTGGCTAGAGATATTGCGAAACAGGTTGAATTTGAACTTGAATATCCAGGTCAGATTAAGGTAAATGTAATTCGTGAATCAAGAGTTACAGATTATGCCAAGTAGAAGATAAATGATAAGGAATCATCACATATAAAGCATAAAAGCTTATGGTGATGGTTCCTTTTTTGTATAATAAGAAATTGCTATAATAGTCCTAAAATGCTACAATTATGGTTGATAGTAAATAAAAGGAGATGTATGTGATGGATTTTAAAGAATATATCGTACAGAGAATCGAAGAGATGCCGCTTGTGACGCTGGCAACGGAGGAAAAAGATGGGGCAGTCTGCATCGATTTTACAAAAGTGGATGAGAAGATGTACAATGGAGTTCTGATTGGAAATACGGCAAATGCTGCGAAGATTCTGACAGAGGAATATATGACGGCTGTGACACCGGACGCAGAAAAAGATCAGCTGCTGTGGTTCACTTATGAAGGTATGACAGAAAAAAATCTCAAGAAGAAAATGAATATGATGGAAGCATTTGTATCATCTATATAAGAAAGGTGGCTGAATTATGAGCGAAGAAGTGAAACGTATCGGAAGAGATCTGGCATATGAAGGAACAGTCATAAAAGTTTATAAAGACCATATGAAATTTGCAAATGGTAACACGGCAGAATGGGATTTTATCCATCATGACGGGGCAGCCGCAGTTGTTCCGGTCATGGATGATGGAAAAATTCTCATGGTTACCCAGTATCGTAATGCGTTGGAGCGAGATACGCTTGAAATTCCGGCAGGGAAACTGGATGCGCCGGGAGAGCCTGGAATTGAATGCGCTTCCAGAGAACTGGAGGAGGAGACGGGATATCGTTCAGAGGATCTTGAATGGTTGATTACACTTCGGACAACAGTGGCATTTTGCGATGAGAAGATTGATATTTACGTTGCGAAAAATCTGATTCCGTCACACCAGCATCTGGACGAGGATGAATTTATCAATGTGGGAGCTTACACCATTGATGAATTGAGAAAAAAGATTTATTCCGGTGAGATTGAAGATTCCAAGACGGTGGCAGCACTTCTCGCATATGCGGACAAATATGGAAAATAGCAATCTGCAGACATCAGTGTTTACATGAGATGGAAAAGCAGATTTTTGAACAAAGAAGAATCACAACAAGTAAATAAGAATATATAGGAAGTCCGGGCATATAAATAGAGGGAGACTACATGCAAAAGTATCTGAACGGAGGTTACGTGTGTGAAGATACAAAGAAGGCAAAGGTATCCTATTCTGATTTATATGCTGGGCTTTTTTCTTGGAATCATATATTTGAATGTTGCTTCGACCAGGTATGTTGTAGATGTGGGGATCTGGAGCGAGTGGTTCAGAAGCCAGTATCTTGGCTATGATTTGAAATCTTTTGATTATATGTGGTATGTAGCGCAGATACGCCTGCTTCCGGCAGGCGGACTTGCAATACTTGGTGGGACAAAGTTCCGGAAAATAGCAGCTTATCTGTTTCTTTTATGGGCTGGACTGGCAAGTGGCATGATTCTGACATCGGCACTTCTTATGCTGGGAGTCAAAGGATTGATATTATGCGTTATAAGTATGCTTCCGCATTTTTTGTGCTATATACCGGCTTATGCAATGCTTTTACTATATTTATTCCGATATCCGGTGAGCGAATGGAATTCTATGAAGACGTTAAGTTTTGTATTATTTCTTACTATGGGAATTGCATTAGAGTGTCTGGTCAATCCGGTATTGTTGAAAATGTTTTTGAGAACATTATAAAAACTAACATTCTTTTATGTGTTGTAATGAGAGCTCAAAAGCATCTGGCGTAAATGATAGCTTATATACAAAATCCCGGTTACGAAAAGGAATATCTGGCTTGCCAGGAGGCAATGCAGGTATCCCGGGATTCCCCAATATGCTGTAAAATATAAGACACCAATGATTCGAATGAAAAGACTTAGCGTATTTAGCAAGAAAGAAATGCCAGTTTTTCCGAGACCATGGATAATGCTGATGAGTGCACTGTTGGCGTATAAAAATGGACACATCCAGGAAAGGGTGCGTATGAACTCTCCGGCAAGAGAGCTATGGAAGAGCAGTCTTCCTAATACGGGACCAAGTAGAAAGAATCCGGCCAGGCATCCAGTTCCAAGAAAAATGCAACCACAGAGGGAACTTCGAATCATTTTCTTTATACGTTGTACGTTTTTTTGAGTCTGGGCTTCTGTGATGACAGGTAAGAGCATTGTGGAAGCAGAATTAGTAAGAGCGGATGGAAACAGGATACAAGGAAGAGCCATGCCTGTCAGGACACCATAAGTACTCAGGGCATCTGAGGTGGAAAGCCCGTAAATTAGTAAAGAAGCAGGGATAGAGACTGCTTCGATACTTTGCAGTATATTTAAAAGTATACGATTACCGGTAAGGGGAAGAGACAGTTTTATAAGCTCTTTTGCATCGGAAAACATTTGCTGTAAGGAAAGAAAAGGCGGAATAAGAAAATGAAGCCCAGGTTTATTACGAACCCATTTTAGACTATAAAGGGCAGAAGATATTTCACCGAATATCAACCCCAGAACAGCAATCCAGATGCCGGAAGATCCTTCGGTGTGGTTTAAAAACTGACAAATAACGAGAACACTGAAAATACGTACAGTTTGTTCTAATAATTGAGAGGATGAAGGAATTTTGGTGTCTTTTAGGCCGAGGCAGTATCCGGTAATACAGCTATGTATAGCACTGAAAGGAAAAACGTAAGAAAGCAGGATCAGAAGATGTTCACATCTTCGGTCGCCAAGTACAGAGCCAGCCAAAAATGGCGCGAATTTTTGCAGAAAAATTGTAAAACAGCAGGAGACGGACAACGTGATGAGAAGTCCGGTATAGAGAAGCTGGCGGGCTTCTTTTTTTCTGCCCTGAACAAGACGGCTGGCAACACTGCGGGAGAGAATCGTCTGAATTCCGGCACAAGTTGCGGAATAGCCAAGAGCATAAATGGGAAAAATAAGCTGGTAAAGTCCGACCTGAACCGCTCCAAATGTATGGCTTAGGAAAATGCGATAAAAAAACCCCATAAATCTGGTGAGCAGCCCTGTAACGGTTAAAATAAATGTTCCTTTGATAAGTGGATTGTGTAACTCCATGAAAGTACCTCAAAAGATGCCTTTATTTCTTTATTATATTCGTAGGAAAAGCTTGACAGAACGGAAAATGGGTGATATTCTACTTAAAGTAAATCCCCAGTATTTTGCTAGGGATTGGAAAAGAAGGTGAAAATATTGAAACTGTCGACAAAAGGAAAGTATGGTCTGCGAGCCATTATCGATTTGGCGAGATTTAGCGAGAAAGAACCGGTATCCATCGGCTGCATAGCTACGAGACAAAAATTGTCTGAGCGATATCTGGAACAGCTTTTTGCATTACTGAAAAAAGCAGGGCTTGTAAAAAGTATCCGGGGAGCGTCCGGAGGATATGTGCTTGCCCGTGATGCGTCAGAAATATCGGTAGGTGATGTACTGCGTGCCCTGGAAGGCAATCTGGAACCAGTAAGATGCGCAGCATTTTATTCAGAAGAAGGGTGTATGGCTTCAGATGAATGTGTCACAAAGTATGTATGGCAGAAAATCAACGACAGTATTAATAAAACCGTAAATGAAATCAAGCTGGATGAGCTTGTAAAAGAAAGCAAAGAACTGAATCCGGAGGGTGTTATCCACGGAGAATGCAGTCAACAATAGAGAAAGAAGGGTAATGTAAGATGTCTAAATTAATTTATCTTGATAATGCGGCAACAACAAAGACAGCTCCAGAGGTTGTAGAGGCTATGCTTCCTTATTTTACAGAATACTATGGAAATCCTTCCAGCGTATATAGCTTTGCAGCACAGAATAAAGAAGTGATCACACAGCAGAGAGAAATCATTGCAAATGCGCTCGGTGCCAAAACAGAAGAAATTTACTTTACAGCAGGTGGATCAGAGTCTGATAACTGGGCATTGAAAGCAACTGCAGAGGCTTATGGAAATAAAGGAAAACACATCATCACAACAAAGATTGAACACCATGCAATTCTTCATAGTGCCGAGTATCTTGAAAAGAGAGGATACGAAGTAACTTATCTGGATGTAGATGAATATGGTGTAGTGAAATTAGATGACCTCAAAGCAGCAATACGTCCGGACACAATCCTGATTTCTGTGATGTTTGCAAATAACGAGATTGGTACGATCCAGCCAATTAAAGAGATTGGTGAGATTGCTCATGAGCATGGTATACTATTCCACACAGATGCAGTACAGGCATTTGGACAGGTTCCAATCAATGTTGACGAATGTCATATTGATATGTTGAGTGCCAGTGGTCACAAATTAAACGGACCTAAAGGAATTGGATTTCTTTACATCCGTAAAGGGGTTAAGATCCGCTCATTCGTTCATGGCGGAGCTCAGGAGAGAAAACGTCGTGCCGGAACAGAAAATGTACCGGGAATCGTGGGAATCGGAACAGCAACTGAGCGTGCGGTCCGCACGATGCAAGAACGTACAAAGAAAGAAACAGAAGTACGTGATTATCTGATCAAACGTGTTTTGGATGAGATACCGTATACAAGACTGAACGGACATCCGACAAAGAGACTTCCGAACAACGCAAACTTCAGCTTCCAGTTCATCGAAGGAGAGTCACTTCTGATCAGATTGGATATGAAAGGAATCTGTGGTTCCAGTGGATCCGCATGTACATCAGGATCTTTAGATCCGTCCCATGTACTTCTGGCAATCGGACTGCCTCACGAGATCGCACACGGATCACTCAGACTGACTTTGAATGAGGAAATCACAAAAGAAGATATCGACTACGTTGTAGACAGTCTGAAAGAAATCGTGGCTTATATCCGTCAGATGTCACCACTTTATGAGGACTTCTTAAAAAAACAATAATAGATAATAAATCACAAACATCAGGAGGAAATATAAATGTATTCAGCAAAAGTAATGGATCACTTTGAACATCCAAGAAATGTAGGAGAGATTGAGGATGCCAGTGGAGTAGGAACTGTTGGAAATGCAAAATGTGGAGATATTATGAGAATTTATCTGGACATCGACGAGAATCAGATCATTAAAGATGTAAAATTCAAGACATTTGGATGCGGAGCTGCAGTTGCAACAAGCAGTATGGCAACTGAGATGGTAAAAGGAAAGACGGTTCAAGAAGCGATGGAGGTTACGAATAAAGCGGTTATGGAAGCACTTGACGGACTTCCGCCGGTAAAGGTACACTGTTCCCTTCTTGCAGAGGAAGCAATCCATGCAGCACTGTGGGACTATGCACAGAAGAACGGTATTACAATTGAAGGACTCCAGAAACCAAAATCAGATATTCACGAAGGTGAAGAGGATGAGGCAGAAGAGTATTAAATCGCAAAGGTAGATGTGATGGAGAAGAAAAAAGTAGTAGTAGGAATGTCCGGTGGTGTGGATTCATCGGTGGCTGCCTGGCTTTTAAAGGAGCAGGGATATGATGTGATCGGTGTGACCATGCAGATCTGGCAGGATGAAGATGAATTCAAGCAGCAGGAAGAAGGCGGATGCTGTGGACTTTCCGCTGTGGAAGATGCAAGACGGGTAGCTGCCCGTCTGGGCATTCCTTATTATGTTATGAACTTTAAAAATGAATTTAAAAAATATGTCATCGATTATTTTATCGATGACTATTTGCATGGAAGGACACCGAATCCATGTATTGCCTGTAACCGTTATGTAAAATGGGAGTCTCTGCTTACAAGAGCGATGGAGATTGGTGCAGATTATATTGCAACCGGTCATTATGCACAGGTAGAACAGCTTCCTAGTGGAAGGTATTCCATTAAGACTTCCGTGACAAGTGTGAAGGATCAGACTTATGCGCTATATAATCTGACACAGGATCAGCTTAGTAAAACACTGATGCCAGTTGGAAAGTATAGCAAAGACGAAGTACGTAAGATGGCTGAGAATATCGGACTTCTGGTTGCTCATAAACCAGACAGTCAGGATATATGTTTTGTTCCGGATGGAGACTATGCCACATATATAGAAGAAAACATTGCGGCAGGTTCAATCCGGCCGGGAAACTTCGTGACTTCCGATGGAACGATTGTAGGACAGCATAAAGGAATCATACATTATACAGTGGGGCAGAGAAAGGGTCTTGGATTATCTCTAGGACATCCGGCATTTGTACTGGAAATTCGTCCAGAGACAAATGAAGTAGTTGTGGGAACCAATGAAGAATCCATGTCCAGATATGTACGTGCTAATCATGTGAATTTCATGTCGGTTGCTGACATTGATGGGAAGAAGCGTGCGTGGGGAAAGATCCGCTATAATCATAAAGGCGCATGGTGTACAGTCGAACGTACAGGTGAAGACGAAATTTTATGTACATTCGATGAACCGGTACGTGCGATCACACCGGGACAGGCACTGGTGCTTTATGATGGAGAATATGTTCTTGGAGGAGGAACGATTCTATGAAAACAGATGCACATATGCACAGCAGCTTTTCTTATGATGCAGAGGTCTGTCCAAAGAAAATGATAGAAGCTTCCATCCAGAAGGGTTTAAAAGCCATCTGCTTTACAGATCATTATGACAAAGATGACGATCAGTGGGGCGAGGGAGAGCAGATTTTTGATGTAGATGAATATTTTACAACTATGACAAGGCTAAGGGAACAATATCGGGATCAGATAGAGGTCCGGATAGGGGTCGAACTTGGTCTCAGACCGCATCTTGCAGAATATTACAGCAGGTTCGTTCCAAAGTATCCATTTGATATGGTGATTGGATCGGTCCACTCGGTTCACGGCGTAGACCCGGCATCCGAAAAGCTGTTTGAAGGAAAGACTGATGCACAAGTATACAGGATGACCTTTGAGGAGAGTCTGGAGGATATCAGACATTTTCATGATTTTGATGTTATGGGACATCTGGATTATGTGGTAAGATATGGTAAGAACAAAGAAAAAGAATATTCTTATAAGATGTTTGCAGATGAGATCGACGCTCTTTTAAGAGAACTGATCGAACATGGCAAAGGACTTGAGCTTAATATGGCAGGACTCAAATATGGACTGCCCTTTGCACATCCGCATCCGGATATTCTGAAGCGTTACAGAGAGCTTGGAGGCAAAATTGTTACAGTTGGTGCAGATGGACACCGGCCAGAGCATATTGCATGGGAATTTGACAAGGCGTGTGACATTTTAAAAGGGTGTAATTTTAAATATTATACAGAATTTAAGGAAAGAAAGCCGATTTTTTTGACACTTCGATAGAATTCGAAAAGAGACTTGAATTTTTGTACTTTCTTTAGTACAATGAAAGAGGTTGATGAATCTTTAACAAACTTTTGTTGAAGATATCAGCATAAAATGCAAAGAACTAAATTTAAAACTTTAGGAGGAATTAATCATGGCAGTAAAAGTAGCGATTAATGGTTTTGGACGTATTGGACGTTTAGCTTTCAGACAGATGTTTGGAGCAGAGGGATATGAGGTAGTTGCAATCAACGACCTGACATCTCCTAAGATGCTTGCACACCTGTTAAAGTATGATTCTTCTCAGGGAAGATATGCTTTAGCTGATAAGGTAGAGGCTACAGAGGATTCTATCATTGTTGACGGAAAAGAGATCAAAATCTACGCAAAAGCTAATGCTGAGGAACTTCCATGGGGAGAAATCGGTGTAGACGTTGTTCTGGAGTGTACAGGATTCTATACATCTAAAGAAAAATCCATGGCACATATCAAAGCAGGAGCTAGAAAAGTTGTTATTTCCGCACCAGCTGGAAAAGACCTGCCAACAATCGTATATAATGTAAACCACAATGAGTTAAAACCAGAGGATACAGTTATTTCTGCAGCTTCTTGTACAACAAACTGTCTTGCACCTATGGCTAAGGCACTGAATGATCTTGCACCGATCAAATCTGGTATCATGAGCACAATCCATGCTTACACAGGAGATCAGATGACTCTTGATGGACCACAGAGAAAAGGTGATTTAAGAAGATCTCGTGCAGCAGCAGTTAATATCGTACCAAACAGCACAGGTGCTGCAAAAGCAATCGGTCTTGTTATTCCAGAGCTGAATGGAAAACTCATCGGTTCTGCACAGCGTGTACCAACACCTACAGGATCAACAACAATCCTTACAGCAGTTGTAGAGGGTAACGTAACAGTAGAGCAGATCAATGAGGCTATGAAAGCAGCTTCTAATGAGTCATTCGGATACAACACAGATGAGATCGTATCCAGTGATATCGTTGGAATGAGATATGGTTCACTGTTCGATGCAACACAGACAATGGTTATGCCACTTGACAACGGAACAACACAGGTTCAGGTTGTTTCCTGGTATGACAACGAGAATTCTTACACAAGCCAGATGGTAAGAACAATCAAATACTTCTCAGAGCTTGCATAAGATTTCGAGTATTTCATAAAGACTCACAAAGGGTCCGGTCTAATATGGACCGGATCCTTTTTCTGTAATAGAAATATAATTTTGTTGCAGAAAAGCCTCTGGCAGGACAAGCCAGAGCATATTCATTTTGAGAATGGAGAGAATGTTATGTTAAATAAAAAATCTGTAGACGATATCAATGTAAAAGGAAAAAAGGTTCTTGTAAGATGTGATTTCAACGTACCGCTTATTGACGGAAAGATCACAGATGAGAACCGTCTTGTTGCAGCGCTTCCTACAATTAAAAAGCTGATTGCTGACGGAGGAAAGATCATCCTTTGCTCACACCTTGGAAAACCGAAGGGACAGCCAGTACCGGAGTTATCTCTTGCACCAGTTGCAGTACGTCTCTCAGAGCTTCTTGGACAGGAAGTAAAATTTGCAGCAGATCCTGAGGTTGTAGGAGCTAACGCAAAAGCAGCAGTAGCCAATATGAAAGATGGAGATGTCATCTTACTTGAGAATACACGTTACAGAGCAGAAGAGACAAAGAATGAAGATGCTTTCAGCAAAGACCTTGCTTCTCTTTGCGACGTATTTGTAAATGATGCATTTGGCACAGCACACCGTGCACACTGTTCTAACGTAGGTGTTACAAAATATGTGGACACAGCAGTTGTAGGATATTTAATGCAGAAAGAGATCGATTTCCTTGGAAATGCAGTAAACAACCCGGAGAGACCTTTCGTAGCAATCCTCGGTGGAGCAAAGGTATCTAGCAAGATTTCTGTAATTGAGAACTTGATCGATAAAGTTGACACACTGATCATTGGTGGTGGTATGTCTTACACATTCAGTAAAGCTCAGGGCGGTACAGTTGGAAATTCACTTCTTGAGGCTGACTACTGCCAGTATGCACTTGACATGTTAAAGAAAGCACAGGAGAAAGGTGTAAAACTTCTTCTTCCTGTAGATACAGTTATTGCAGATGATTTCTCCAATGGAGCAAATAAAAAAGTTGTAAAAAGCGGTGAGATTCCGGACGGATGGCAGGGACTTGATATTGGACCTGAGACAGAGAAAATTTTCTGTGACGCAGTAAAAGATGCTAAGACAGTTGTATGGAACGGACCAATGGGCTGCTTCGAGATGCCGAACTTCGCACATGGAACAGAGGCAGTTGCAAAAGCACTTGCTGATACAGATGCAGTTACAATCATCGGTGGTGGAGATTCCGCAGCAGCAGTGAACCAGCTTGGATATGGCGACAAGATGACACACATTTCCACAGGTGGCGGAGCTTCTCTGGAATTCCTGGAAGGAAAAGAATTACCGGGTGTTGCAGCTGCTAACGATAAATAGGTGACGAAAACCAAGTATACACTCGTATCTAATGTTTTTCTTTGATTAATTTCAGAAAAATGCTGAACAATAAAATTTAAATTAGGAGATAAAATCATGGCAAGAAGAAAAATTGTTGCAGGTAACTGGAAGATGAATAAAACTCCAAGCGAGGCAGTTGCTCTTGTAAATGAGTTAAAACCTTTAGTTGCAAATGACGAAGTAGATGTAGTGTTCTGTGTACCAGCAATTGATATTATTCCAGTTGCTGAGGCAGTAAAAGGGACCAACATTCAGGTTGGCGCTGAGAATATGTATTTTGAAGAGAGCGGGGCTTACACAGGCGAGATTTCACCAGCTATGTTAGTAGATGCAGGTGTCAAATATGTTGTTCTTGGACATTCTGAGAGAAGAGAGTATTTTGGTGAAACAAATGCTGATGTCAATAAGAAAATCCTGAAAGCATTTGAACATGGTATTACACCAATTATGTGCTGTGGTGAGACACTGGAGCAGAGAGAGCAGGGTGTGACAATGGATTTCATCCGCCAGCAGGTGAAAGTCGGATTCCAGAATGTGACAGCAGATCAGGCAAAAACAGCAGTTATCGCTTACGAGCCAATCTGGGCAATTGGAACAGGTAAGACAGCAACAACCGAGCAGGCTGAAGAAGTATGCGCAGGTATTCGTGCATGTATCGCTGAAATCTATGATGAGGCAACAGCAGAAGCTATCCGTATTCAGTATGGCGGATCTGTAAATGCTGGAAATGCAGCAGAATTGTTCGCACAGGCTGATATCGATGGAGGACTTGTAGGCGGAGCATCTCTGAAAGCAGATTTCGGAAAAATTGTAAATTACAAGTAAGATTTTGAATCGCAGGGGGCGGCAGACACTTCCTGCGATTTTTACCCTGACTCGTCAAAGAGTCTTAAGGTATGATCAGTTTACGAAAATAAACAGCGCTAGAGGATAGTATTATGATATATAAAGAAATACCAATTCAAGTGGAAGGTTCTGATAAGACGAGCCGAGCACAGTTTTATATACTGGATACACTTCCGAACGAGATGAAGATCCAGAAACGGCCGATCATTCTGATTTGTCCGGGCGGCGGATACCACAAAGTCAGTTACCGAGAAGGAGAACCTCTTGCCATGCATTTTTTGAGTCTGGGCTATCATGCATGTGTGTTACAGTATTCTGTGTCACCGGAGGCATTTTATCCGACACAGCTTTTGGAAGTGACAGAGAGTGTCAGACAGATTCATGAACATGCAAAAGAATGGTATATTGACACAAAGAAAATTGTACTGGCGGGAGCTTCAGCAGGAGGACATCTGGCGGCTAATTACTGTGCATTTTGGAAACGCGAGTTTTTGGCGGAGAAAAGTGGTATGCAAAGAGAGATGTTAAAGCCAAGAGGCTTGATCCTTTGTTATCCGGTTATCACATCGGATCCGAAATATGCGCATACGCCAAGCTTCCAGAATCTTCTTGGAGATACAGTAGAGGAAGAGGCTTGGAACTTATCTTTGGATCATCAGATTACAGATTCCATGCCGCCTTGTTTTATCTGGCATACAGCAACAGATCAGACAGTACCGCTGCCGAATTCTCTGCTGCTTGCCATGGCATTATGGAAAGCAGGCATTCCGGTGGAGCTGCATGTGTATCCGGAAGGGATTCATGGACTCAGCCTTGCCAATGAACTGGTAGAATGTCTGGATGGCAGGGGTGTACAGGAGGAATGTACAAGCTGGATTTCGCTTGTTGATACATGGCTTGACAGACTTATGAAGAAAGAAGGAGAAGAATAATGAGCAAGAGACCAACAGTTCTTATGATTTTAGATGGTTATGGTTTAAATAATAATCAGAAAGGAAATGCTGTAGCTGAAGCAAAGACTCCGGTTGTGGATAAGTTAATGGCAGAGTATCCATTTGTAAAAGGATATGCAAGCGGACTAGCTGTCGGACTTCCGGATGGACAGATGGGAAACTCTGAAGTCGGACATCTGAATATGGGGGCCGGACGTATTGTGTACCAGGAATTGACAAAAATCACAAAATCTATTCAGGATGGAGATTTCTTTGAGAACAAAGCACTGCTTGCTGCGTGTGAAAATGTAAAGAAAAATGATTCTGCACTTCATTTGATGGGACTTGTATCAGATGGAGGAGTACACAGCCATATTGAGCATATTTTCGGACTTCTTGAGTTGGCAAAAAGACAGGGACTTAAGAAAGTTTATGTACACTGCTTCCTAGATGGACGTGATACACCACCGGCATCAGGAAAAGAGTATGTAGAGCAGTTAGAAGCTAAGATGAAAGAAATAGGTGTTGGTGAAGTAGCGTCTGTTATGGGACGGTATTATGCGATGGATCGTGATAATCGCTGGGATCGTGTAGAAAAGGCATACCGTGCAATTGCATACGGAGAAGGCGAAAAGGCAACAAGCGGACCAGCCGGAATCCAGGCATCTTATGATAAAGATACAACAGATGAGTTTGTTCTGCCAACAGTTGTTGAAAAAGATGGAGCTGCGCTTGCAACAGTCAAAGAAAATGATTCCATCATCTTCTTTAATTTCCGTCCAGACCGTGCGAGAGAAATTACAAGAACATTTTGCGATGATAAATTTGAAGGCTTTGACAGAGGCGAGAGAATTAAGACAACATTCGTATGCTTTACAGAGTACGATGTGACAATTGAAAATAAACTTGTGGCATTTGTAAAAGAAAAGATTACCAATACATTTGGTGAATTCCTTGCAAAGAATGGACTTAAACAGGCACGTATCGCCGAGACAGAGAAATATGCACATGTGACATTCTTCTTTAACGGTGGAGTTGAGGAGCCGAATGAGGGCGAGGATAGAATCCTTGTGAAATCTCCGAAGGTGGCAACTTATGATCTGAAACCGGAAATGAGTGCTTATGAAGTATGTGACAAATTAGTTGAAGCAATTGAATCTGATAAATATGATGTGATTATCATCAACTTTGCAAACCCGGATATGGTCGGACATACTGGCGTAGAAGGAGCTGCAATCAAGGCTATTGAGGCGGTTGATGAGTGTGTAGGAAAAACAGTTGAAGCAATTAAGAAGGTAGATGGACAGATGTTTATCTGTGCAGACCATGGAAATGCAGAACAGTTGATCGACTATGAGTCAGGCGAACCATTCACTGCTCATACAACAAATCCGGTTCCATTTATTCTTGTAAATGCAGATCCTGCATATAAATTAAGAGAAGGCGGATGCCTTGCAGATATTGCTCCGACATTGATTGAATTAATGGGAATGAAACAGCCAGCAGAGATGACCGGAAAGAGTCTTTTGGTGAAATAGTCGGTGAAAAATTGTAAGGGGCAGAACATGAATCGAGATCAAATTAAATTTCTTGCAATCATTACCATGACATGCAACCATATTGCAAATATATTTCTGACACCGGGAACGTTACTATTTGAGGTTATGATCGACATTGGGTATTTTACTGCAATTACGATGTGCTACTTTCTGGTGGAAGGTTACGGTTATAGCCATGATAAGAAAAAATATGGGGAGCGGCTGCTGCTGTTCGGTGTGATATCATTCATACCATTTTGTCTGGCATTTGGCATGGTCCAGATGAATATGCTGTGTACCTTATTTTTGTGTTTCCTGATTCTTAAGGTTATGGAAATGTCCACTTTAAAATGGGAAAAATGGATTGTAATATTAATTTTAATCTTTGTATCCCTGTATTCAGACTGGGCATTACTGGCTCCTGTTTTTACAATTTTATTTGCAAAAAGTAAAGGAAATCGAATAAAAACAGCAATATCATTTGGAATAGGAGCATGTTTATTTGCAGGATTTAATTATTTGTCAAATTTAGAGAGTATGAGTACGGGCAGTGCGCTGATTCATGCATTGTGTTCAGGTATCGGACCGGTTGTGGCAGGAATCATCATTTTATTCTGCTACAATGGAAAGAAATCTAATCATGCAGGGAAAGCGTCAAAATGGTTCTTTTACATATACTATCCGACGCATCTTCTTTTCTTGTGGGCAGTACATCAGCTTTGCATGTTGTAGAGAAGTATAAATAACAGGAGTACAGGAATATGAGCAAAAAATATGAGATATTATTATTTGATCTGGACGGAACTATCACAGATTCTGCTCTTGGAATCACCAATTCAGTCATGTATGCATTGAAAAAGTTCGGCATCGAAGAGACAGACCGGACAAAATTATATAAATTTATCGGTCCGCCGCTTACAGAGTCCTTTGAGAAATTTTACGGTTTTACAAAAGAGCAGAGTCTGGATGGAGTAAAGTATTACCGGGAATATTATCATGATAAAGGCATCTATGAGAATCGTGTTTATGATGGATTAGAAGAAGTTTTAAAGAAGATAAATGAAGCCGGAAAACAGGCAATTGTTGCAACATCAAAACCGGAGAAATATGCAAAGATTATTATTGATCATTTTCATCTGACTAAATACTTTGCATTCGTTGCAGGTATGGAGATGGACGGTGGAAGAGGAACAAAAGCTCAGGTCATTACCTATGCTCTTGAGAAAAATGATATTACAGACAAGTCTAAAGTACTTATGATCGGTGACCGCGAACACGATGTCATCGGCGCCCATGAAAATGGACTTGACTGTCTCGGCATTCTCTACGGATTTGGAAGCCGCAAAGAATTTGAAGAAGCCGGAGCGGATTACATTCGTGAAAATGTAGAAGACATTTTACAATTCGTATAAAAATTTATTCGCCAATATTAATCCAGAGAAAATTATTATTTGTCAAAGGCACGCTTGCGCTACCTTCCGCTGGTAGCGGTACATAAGGCGCTAAAAAACACCGCCTAAGTACCGACCGCTCCAGAGTACCTTTCTCCAAATAATAATTTTCCTGGATTTTCTATATTTTGAACAAAATTATAAGGTGATTTTCGCTTTTCGAAGGAATTATAAAGTGTAGTGATATTAGTGAATAAAAAGAATCCAGCAAGGTGATGTTATCTGACGGTAGAGTGATTTCTGATACATCTGCGAGTATAGTCTCATATATTTTACATTGTCTGAGTCCATACGGACGAGTTTGTAAAATATATGAGAAATAAACGACGCAGCAGATGTCAGAAATTATTCGTGTCAGGAACACATCTAGCTGGATTCTTTTTTATGTATCACTACAAATTATAAATTACGCCTCTAAATTCTTGTTTGCTGTGGAAAGCATCAGTTTAATTCGATTCAACTGATTTACTTCACTTGCGCCCGGATCAAAGTCGATCGCTACGATATTTGACTGTGGGTAGCGTCTTCGTAACTCTTTAATAACACCCTTGCCTACTACATGGTTTGGCAGGCAGGCAAATGGCTGTGTACACACGATATTTGGTGCACCGCTGTGAATCAGCTCTAACATTTCGCCGGTCAGGAACCAGCCTTCACCAGTCTGATTCCCAAGAGATACGATGTCAGAAGCCATCTTTCCGAGATCACGGATATCTGCAGGTGGGTTAAAATGTTTGCTCTTCTTAAATGCTTCGGTAGCCGGAGCGCGGAACCAGTCTATGACCTTGATGCCCCAGTTTGCAGCAGTTGCTTTTGATTTTGCAAATCCAAGCTTTTCTACTTTAAAGTTCTGATTGTAGAAGCAGTACTGCAGGAAATCCAGAAGATCTGGAACAACAGCTTCGGCGCCTTCGCTTTCCAGCAGATCGACCAGATGATTATTAGCTGCCGGAAGGAATTTGACAAGAATCTCACCGACAACGCCGACGCGTGGTTTTTTAACATCTAAAAGTTCGATATTATTGTCAAAGTCTTCGATGATCTGCCGGCATAACTTCTTGAATTTTCGTCTGGAAGGATAGCCGGAAGAGACAAATTCTTTACATACTTCCACCCATTTTCTATGCATTGCATTCACAGATCCCGCAACAGCTTCGTATGGTCTTAAACGATACACACATTTCATAAAGATATCACCAAATACTACACTGTAAATACCACGAAGTACGAGAGCGGGTGTGATCTTAAATCCAGGATTTTCTTCCAGTCCGCTTAAGTTAATGGAAATAACCGGAATATATTCGTAACCGGCTTTTTTTAGGGCACGGCGGATAAATCCGATATAATTGGAAGCACGGCAGCCACCACCGGTCTGGCTGATGATGACAGCAATCTTGTGTGTATCATATTTGCCGGAAAGGATGGCCTCCATGATCTGTCCGACAACCATAAGGGACGGGTAACATGCGTCATTGTTAACGTATTTAAGCCCCACATCTACTGCCTGTTTGTTGTCATTTGGAAGGACTTCGATGTTGTATCCGGAAGCTTTAAATGCAGACTCCATCAGTTCGAAGTGGATCGGTGACATCTGTGGGCAGAGAATCGTGTAATTCTCGCGCATTTCCTTTGTGAAAGATACTTTTTTAATAGCTGCGGAATGAATCGTACGTTTGTCATTTCGCTGTTCTCTGACGCGGATAGCAGCCAGAAGAGAGCGGACACGGATCCTTGCAGCACCTAAGTTGTTGACTTCATCAATCTTCAGAGATGTATAGATCTTATCTGAATTATTTAAAATATCCGCAACCTGATCGGTTGTGACCGCATCCAGTCCGCAACCGAAAGAGTTGAGCTGGATCAGATCCAGATTGTCTTTTGTTTTTACATAGTTTGCCGCTGCATACAGACGGGAATGGTACATCCACTGATCCATCACGTTGAGTGGGTGCTCAGCTGGATTTAAGTGGGAGATGGAATCCTCAGTCAGCACAGCAATATTATAAGAATTGATCAGTTCTGGAATGCCATGGTTAACCTCCGGGTCAATGTGATATGGACGTCCTGCCAGTACAATACCTCTGTTTCCGGTCTCATCCAGGAATTTGATAACTTCCTCCCCTTTTCGACGCATATCTTCACGGCATGCTGCAAGTTCTTCCCATGCTGCATGGACGGCAGAGTGAATCTCCTGATCGGAAATATCAAATTTCTTTCCAAGTTCTTCCACCAGGCGATAGGAGATAGTATCCTCGCTGGCAAAAGAGAGGAATGGGTGCATAAAATCAACTTCTCCATTTACAATGGCATCAATGTTATTCTTGATATTTTCCGGATAAGAAGTAACAATCGGGCAGTTGTAATGGTTGTCAGAGTCTGCAAATTCATTGCGCTCGTAAGGAATGCTTGGGTAGAAAATGTGTTTCACACCTTCGTTGATCAGCCATTGTACATGTCCGTGAGCCAGTTTTGCCGGGTAGCATTCAGACTCACTTGGAATGGACTCAATACCGAGTTCATAAATGCTTCTTGTAGAAGCAGGAGAGAGTTTGACAGAGAATCCAAGCTGATTGAAAAATGTGAACCAGAACGGATAGTTTTCGTATATATTTAATACACGGGGGATTCCGATTACACCGCGTTTTGCAGATCCTTCCGGCAATGGTTCATAATCAAAATAACGTTTTAATTTGTATTCAAATAAATTTGGCAGCTTATTCTCGGATTTTGTTTTTCCGAGTCCGCGTTCGCATCGATTTCCGGTAATGAACTTACGTCCGCCGCTGAAATGATTAATCGTCAGACGACAGTTATTTGTACAGCCTTTACATTTTGTCATAGTTGTAGAATATTCCATGGTCTCAATGTCCTCAATAGAGAGCATAGTCGTGCCTTCGCATTCTACATAACGTTCACGTGCAATGAGAGCTGCACCAAATGCGCCCATAATTCCGGCAATATCCGGACGGATAGCCTCACATCCTGCGATTTTCTCAAAACTTCGAAGGACAGCATTGTTGTAGAATGTTCCACCTTGAACTACGATATGTTTTCCAAGTTCCGATGCGTCAGAAACTTTGATGACCTTGAATAACGCATTCTTAATAACAGAATATGCAAGTCCTGCGGAGATATCAGCAACCTCAGCACCTTCTTTTTGTGCCTGTTTAACCTTGGAGTTCATAAATACAGTACAACGTGTTCCAAGGTCGATTGGATTTCTTGCAAATAAAGCTTCGTGGGCAAAATCTTCAACAGAATAATTCAGTGATTTTGCAAATGTCTCAATAAATGAACCACAGCCGGAGGAGCAGGCCTCATTGAGCTGTACACTGTCAACGGTCTGATTCTTGATCTTGATACACTTCATATCTTGACCGCCGATGTCCAGAATACAGTCAACATCCGGCTCAAAGAAAGAAGCAGCATAGTAATGAGAGACAGTTTCTACTTCACCTTCGTCAAGGAGAAGGGCTGCTTTGATCAGAGCTTCTCCATATCCGGTAGAGCAGGAGTGTACAATCTGTACATCCTCTGGTAATTTGCTGTAAATATCTTTGATCGCAGTAATTGTTGTACCAAGCGGATCTCCGTCATTGTTGTGATAGAAGGAATATAAAAGTGTTCCGTCTTCGCCGACAAGAGCTGCCTTTGTAGTGGTAGATCCGGCATCAATACCAAGGAAAGCTTTTCCTTTATAGGTAGCCAGATCTCTGATGGGAACCTGATCCTTGTCGTGCCGCTTTTTAAACTCTTGAAAGTCAGCTTCACTTGCAAACAAAGGTTCCATACGGTCAACTTCAAATTCCATCTTAATCTTGCCTTCCAGGCGCTTTTGCATCTCCTGGATTGGTACGTCCAGATCCTTTTTTGAGTTCAGGGCAGAACCAATGGCTGCAAACAGATGGGAATGATTCGGGGCAATGATGTGCTCATCATCCAGATTCAATGTACGGATAAATGCCTTGCGCAGTTCGGAGAGAAAATGCAGAGGTCCGCCAAGGAATGCAACGTGTCCGCGAATAGGTTTACCGCATGCAAGACCACTGATAGTCTGGTTGACAACTGCCTGGAAAATGGAGGCAGCCAGATCTTCTCTTGCAGCACCGTCATTGATGAGTGGCTGGATATCCGTCTTTGCAAATACACCACATCTTGCAGCAATAGTGTAAAGTGCTTTGTAATTCTTTGCGTATTCGTTAAGACCGGAAGCGTCTGTCTGAAGAAGAGATGCCATCTGGTCAATAAAAGAACCTGTACCACCGGCACAGACACCATTCATACGTTGTTCAATATTCCCGCCTTCAAAATAAATGATTTTAGCATCTTCACCGCCGAGCTCAATAGCTACATCGGTCTGAGGAGCGTAGTCCTGAAGAGCCGTGGATACGGCTATGACTTCCTGAACGAAAGGTACCCCCAGATGTTTGGCAAGTGTCAGTCCGCCAGATCCGGTGATGACCGGAGAGACGTGGATGGCACCAATTTTATGAATGGCACGACCAAGAAGATCAGATAAAGTCTCCTGGATATTGGCAAAATGTCTTTCATAATCGGAGAACAGTACTTCATTATCCTGATCTAATACAGCAATCTTAACTGTAGTAGAACCGATGTCAATACCGAGAGTGTAAATGTCGTTTTGAACCATAATTTATGTACTCCTTATTCAATGTTTATTATTAAAAAAGATATGATTAAAATTCATTTGGCAGATATCTCTTCCTATTATAATGTAATCTGCCAATATAACTAAAATATTATACGACAGTTTGCGCCAAATTACAATTAAGAAATCGTGTTCTTAACATAAAAGAAACATAAAAGAAATATGAAATGCGAATAAAAAAAATGTAAAAAATGTAAAATTACCGAAAGCTGGGGAGCGTATGATTGACAAAATAATAGCAAGACGATAGAATGGCTATGTGTGAAAATAATTTTAACAGGAGTTAGGATAATATGAATTGGATGGACAAACTGGAACGAAAGATCGGAAGATATGCAGTTCCGAATCTGATGTTGTACATTATCATCATGTATGGAGCCGGATATGTGCTCTACTTGATAAATCCGGCATTTTATGCACAGTATCTCTGCCTGAATGCACAGGCAATTCTGCACGGACAGGTCTGGAGGATCATTACATTTATCATTCAGCCTCCGTCATACAGTCTGATCTGGATGCTGGTGGCATTATCTCTTTATTATTTTATCGGAAAAGAACTGGAACGGGCATGGGGGACTTTCCGTTTTAACCTCTACTTCTTTGCCGGAGTTCTGTTTCATGTGATCGCTGCCATTTTGGTCTATGTACTGACAGGGCTTGTATTGCCGCTTGGAACAGGATATCTGAACATGTCGTTATTCCTTGTATATGCAGCTATGAATCCGAATGCACAGTTCATGCTATATTTCATCATTCCGGTGAAAGCCAAATGGCTGGCGTGGCTGGACGGAGCATATTTTATCTGGGCAGTTATCCAGGCATTTCTCCCGGCGTATGGAGGAAGTGCCTATGGAATATACTATAAAGCAAATGCACTGGCGGCAGTTGTCTCAATCTTGAATTTCCTGATATTTTTCCTGAATTCAAGAAATGTAAGACCATACCGTCCTTCACAGGTGAAGCGCAAAAATGATTTTCACAGACAGGTTCATAAGGCACGCCCGGTCAATTACTATAAGGACGGTGCAAGACATAGATGCGCAGTCTGCGGAAGAACCGAACTGGATGACCCAAAACTGGAGTTTAGATATTGTTCCAAGTGCAATGGAAATTATGAATATTGCCAGGAGCATTTATTCACTCATAAACATGTAATTTAGAAATTGAACAACAAAAGGAGAACAGGAATGAAGAAAACAAAGATTGTCTGCACAATGGGACCGAATTCAAACGATGAGAATATCATGAGACAGCTTGTAAAAGAAGGCATGGATATTGCAAGATTTAACTTTTCACATGGCTCACATGAAGAACAAAAAGGCCGTATGGACATGTTGAAGAAGATTCGCGAAGAAGAGAAGAAACCAGTGGCAATCCTTCTGGATACAAAGGGACCGGAAATCCGTACAGGTGTTTTGAAAGACGGAAAAAAGGTATTGTTAAAAGAAGGCGAGACAATCACTCTGACGAATGAAGAAATCGAAGGAGATGAAACAAAAGTTTCTCTGACATACAAAGGTCTGGTCGATGATGTGCAGATCGGGAACATGATTCTGATCGATGATGGTCTGATCGGACTTAAAGTAAAAGAAAAGACGGAGACAGATATTATCTGTACAATCGTTAATGGTGGTGAACTTGGCGAGAGAAAGGGAGTCAATGTCCCGAATGTTCCAGTCAGACTTCCGGCAATTACAGAAAAGGATAAAGAAGACCTGAAATTCGGTGTTGAGCAGAAAATTGACTTTATTGCAGCATCATTTGTAAGAAATGCTGAGTGTATTCTGGAAATCCGTTCTTACTTAAATAAATGCGGAGCACCATATATTCCGATCATTGCAAAGATTGAGAACTCGGAGGGAATTGATAATATTGATGAGATTATCCGCTGTGCAGACGGTATCATGGTTGCCAGAGGAGATCTCGGTGTAGAAATCCCGGCAGAAGAAGTTCCATATCTCCAGAAATTGATCATTCAGAAATGTAATGATAATTACAAACCGGTCATTACAGCAACTCAGATGCTGGATTCTATGATCCGTAATCCACGTCCGACAAGAGCAGAGGTTGGAGATGTGGCAAACGCAGTTTACGACGGAACAGACGCTGTCATGCTTTCAGGTGAGACTGCACAGGGAAAATATCCGGTTGAAGCACTGAAGATGATGGTGCACATTGTAGAAAGTACGGAGCAGCATCTGGATTATAAGGAGATGCTGGAAAAAGCAGGTGCACACAGAATGAGAAATGCTTCCAGTGCTCTGGCATATGCAACTGTAACAACTGCAAGAAATCTGAAAGCAGCGTGTATTATTACACCAACTGTATCAGGAGCAACTGCAAGAGTTGTGTCCAAATTTAAACCGAAGACAGAGATTATCGGTATATCACCAAACGAAGATACACTTCGCAGAATGCAAATTTACTGGGGAGTACGTCCGTATTGCTCTATTAATGCAAATTCTACAGATGAAATCTGTAGCAGCGCGTTAGATCTTGTAAGAGCAAAACAGATTGCAGAGATTGGAGACACTGTAGTCCTGACAGCAGGAATCCCTTCCCCGAATATTTCCGGAAATGTTGCCGGAGTCAGCAATATTATGAAAATAGCAGTGATAGATTAAGAACTACTGAAAACGAACAACAGATGAGAGATTTCTTTCATCTGTTGTTCGTTTTTTTTAATATATTTCTCATTTAAGTACTTGACTGATAGCAAGAAATATACTATAGTGTTCCGTGAGAGAACTACTACAAAAGGATAAAAATGAGAACAGGTGAAAAAATGGAAGATAAATCATATATCGAACGCCTGATGGAATTTGGGCTTACAAGGCAGGAAGCAGGAATTTACGGCTGCCTGATCAGTGAAGGAAAGACGACAGGCTATGAAGTCGCAAAGCAGCTTGGAATATCTAGATCCAATGCGTATAATTCGCTTGCAAGTATGACTGAAAAAGGCGCGGCTTATCTGGTGGAAGAAGGAACAACAAAAAAGTATGTATCTGTGCCATTGGACGAATTTTGCCGGAATAGAATCCGGAGGCTGGAAGAGTCCCAAAGATGGCTAAAGAAGCATATGCCATCTGAAAAAGATCATGTAGAAGGGTACATTACAATAGAAGGTTCTTCTAATATTTTGGATAAGATTCGTAATCTTCTGGCAAAAGCCGAAGAGAGAGTATACATTTCCTGTACAAGAAATTACCTGTTATTGTTCGTGGATGAGCTGGAAAGTCTGATCCGGGCTAAAAAGAAAGTCGTAATTGTGACAGATCAACCTGTGAATTTCAGAAATGCCAGAGTCTATATGGGAAACAATCGTGGAATGCAGATTGGTGTGATTACAGATTCTAGATATGTGCTGACCGGAGAGTATGGAGAAGGAAGTATTAATACATGCCTTTATTCCGGACAGAAAAATTTTGTAGAGTTATATAAAAGTGCTCTTAGTAATGAAATAAAACTTCTGGCAATACGAGAGGAGAACATGCAATGAAGAAAAAACCATTTGTAACAAAAGAACAACTGGATGAAATTATTAAAAAATATCCAACTCCATTTCATCTTTATGATGAGAAGGGAATTCGCAAGAATATGCAGGCACTAAAAGAAGCATTTGCATGGAATCCGGGGTATAAAGAGTATTTTGCAGTTAAAGCAACGCCGAATCCGTTTCTGATTGATATTTTGAGAGAGTATGGATGCGGATGTGACTGTTCTTCTTATACAGAACTTCTCCTTTCAGATGCAATGGGAGTAAAGGGAGAGGACATTATGTTTTCTTCCAATGACACACCGAGAGAAGAATATGAACTTGCACACAAGTTAGGAGCAATTATTAATCTGGATGATATTACGCATATTGATTTCCTTGAAGAGACAATTGGCGAGATTCCAGAAACGATCAGTTGCCGGTATAATCCGGGCGGACTGTTTAAGATTAGTAATGATATTATGGATAACCCGGGAGATGCCAAGTTTGGTATGACAACGGAGCAGCTTTTTGAAGCATTTAAGATTTTAAAAAGCAAAGGTGCGAAGGAATTTGGAATTCATGCCTTCCTTGCAAGTAATACTGTAACAAATGAATATTATCCGATGCTTGCAAAAGTATTATTTGAAGTGGCTGTAAAGCTTCAGAAAGAGGTAGGCATTCATATCAAATTTATTAATTTGTCAGGCGGTATCGGAATTCCGTATACACCAGATCAGGAGCCAAATGATATCCGTGCGATTGGAGACGGTGTGCGGGAAGTTTATAATGAGGTTCTTGTGCCTGAAGGCATGGGAGATGTAGCTCTTTATACAGAACTTGGAAGATTTATGTTGGGACCTTATGGCTGCCTTGTAACAAAAGCAATTCATGAGAAACACACCCATAAGGAATATATTGGGGTAGATGCATGCGCAGTAAATTTGATGCGTCCGGCTATGTATGGTGCATATCACCATATTACAGTCATGGGAAAAGAAGATGTGCCGTGTGATCACAAATATGATGTAACAGGTTCTCTTTGTGAGAATAATGATAAATTTGCAATTGACCGTATGCTTCCGAAGATTGATATGGGAGATGTTCTTGTGATTCATGATACAGGGGCACATGGATTTTCTATGGGATACAATTATAATGGAAAATTAAAATCCGCAGAGGTGCTCTTAAAAGAAGATGGAAGCACACAGCTTATCCGAAGAGCTGAAACACCAGCAGATTATTTCGCAACCTTTGATTGTTTTGATATTGGAAAAAAATTAATAAAATAAATGTTGTATTTCACGCAGTTGTGTGTTACAATTAATCTCGGCTTGAAAAAGCTGGGATATGCGGATGTGGCGGAATGGCAGACGCATCAGACTCAAAATCTGACGTAGGTGACTATGTACGGGTTCAAGTCCCGTCATCCGCAGTTGATTTATGAAAGGGCATCGAAGACTTAAAGTTTTCGGTGCTTTTCTGCTCTTGCACATTTATTAGATATTCATTATAATAAAATCGATGTTTTTAGAGGAACAAAAGAAGAAAGAATGAAATGACGAAAGGAATAAGATTATGGGATTTACAGTACAGGATATGCTTGATATGAAATTATTTCAGAAAGCGAATCTGCTCTGGGGCAAAGGTGGTATTGGCCAGGAAATCCGTGGTGTTACGATTATTGAATCTCCAGATATTGTTCGTTTTATCAGTGGTGGAGAGGTCCTTCTGACAGGATTGAATGCATTTCAGAATTGTTCCCCGGAAGAGTTCCGCAGTTATATCGCGGAGCTTGCAAAGAAAAAAGTAAGTGCACTTGTGATTAAGCAAGGAAGAACCGTAGACTTCATGGAGGAAAAGATGGCGGTCATACAGGAGTATGCTCAAAAGACAGAAATTCCTGTCATTGAGATTCCGTTTGAAATACCATTTCGAGAAATTCTTAATACGATCATGGAGCATGTTTTTAGTGAGGAAGTTATCAGACTTAAGTATTTTAAGACAACTCATGATAATTTCACGGCACTGTCACTTTCCTTTCATTCCATGGAAAATGGAGTGCAGCGTATTGTAGACATTTTGTCAAAACTGATTGGAAACCCGGTGGCATTGTTTGATCAGAATCTGGAATGCCAGGCGACAACAGATACGAGAATCCGTGAATTTGAAATTCAGCCGGACGCAAAAGAATATTCTTTAGACTTCTATTCAAATTATAAATACCGGAAACAGGAAATTACATTGGAGGAAAAACCGGAAGAAAAGATCGGGCAGTATCTTGTGCGATTGAATGTTATGTATAATGCGAGAATGTATCTGGTTGTTACTGAAACAGAACATCCGGTCAACGGTATGGATTTTATTGCAGTTGAGAATGCAGTAACAGCGTTGAAGCAGGAATTGTTCCGTCAAAGTTCACTGGCAGATCTTGAGAAAAAGTTCCAGAGTGATATTATGAACAATATTTTGAATGGAAAGGTTCACTCAATTCAGGAACTTCGAAGGGATAGTTCCCTGCTTGGGATTTCTATGGATGCGTCCTACCGTATTATTGCGTTCAATCTCGGATATAGCTCAAATCGGGTCGATCTGAATGACACGGTGAAATACACGAATATATTGAACAATGCGATCGCTATTGAATTTCCGAATGTGAAGATTCAGAATGATATGGACAGAGTCATTGTGATCCAGGAAGTAGATCCGGCGAGAAAACAGGAAGAATATCGTCACGAATTGAAAGAAATAGTCATGAAGATCCAGAAGCGTGTGGCAAGTACGAAAAAAGATTTGAAAGTCTGTGCCGGAGTCGGACGAATGATAGAGGGGATTGAACATATTCCGAGCAGTTTTAAAGAGGCAACTGATTCACTGATGTTTATTGATATTCTTGGAGATGAAAATGAAGACAGTCAGTCCAAAATTATGATTTTCTCCGACATGGGAATTTTCAAACTGCTTTGTCAGCTCAGTGATGAGAAAGAAATGATGGAATATGTACCAGAATCTCTTCAAAAATTATATCATTACAAAAAACAGCAGCGTCAGGATCTGATCCTGACACTTAAGACTTATCTGGAACACAACCAGAATCTGACAAAGACAGCTCAGGACTTGTATATACATTATAAGACGGCGGCCTATCGTATTGAGAGGATTTCGCAGATCACAGGCATAGATTTTGATAACCCTAATGAAGTACTATCTGTCCGAATTGGCTTAGTTGTATGTAAAATGATGGAAAATTTAAAAAAATAGCAGTTTTTTGAGAAAGTAACAGAGATTTATCAGTTGTTGATAAATCTCTGTTATTTTTTTGTCCAATTATGCAGATGCGTATTGTTAAAAAAATATCTATAATATGAGACATAGAAAAACAAAGATTCACAAGGGAGGAGGAATTTGGATGAAAGCAAATATAAATCGTGTGGTTTCCAGATTAGAAGACATTTATCAGTGTGGTAAAAAAGAAGATGGAACGTACACGAGAATGGCATTCTCTGAAGAAGATGTAAAAGGAAGAGAACTTTTTGCATCTTGGGCAAAGCGCCTTGGCATGACATGCCATGTGGACGAAGCTGGTAACCTGATTGCTCATATGGATGGGCAGGATAATGATCTTCCGGCAATCATGATGGGTTCACATCTTGACACAGTTCCGGACGGAGGCCGATATGATGGAGTGACTGGCTGCGTTGGAGGATTGGAAGTATGTGAAGTGTTAAAGGAACATGGAAAAGTTCCGAAACACCCGATCGAGGTGATTGTGTTTACCGATGAAGAAGGATTCCGTTTTGGAAAAGGACTTCTGGGAAGTAGTTCACTTTGTGGACAGGACCCGGATGTAAGTGATGATGAGCTGGATATTTACGGTGAGCCACGAGGCGAAGTGATGAAATCATATGGAATCACAAGTGCAAATGTGATGAAAGCCAAAAGAGATCCAAAGACGGTACACAGTTTTATCGAACTTCATGTAGAACAGGGATCCAGACTTTATAAAGCACATACACCGGTCGGCGTTGTATCATCGATTGCAGGTGTGAACCGATATGATGTGACTGTAGCAGGTGAGGCAAATCATGCAGGAAGTACTGCGATGGCTGACAGAAAAGATGCACTCGTTGCTGCGGCTGGATTCATCAACAAGGTTCCGGAAATTGTAAAAGAGTATGGAAATGAATTTACTGTTGCAACAGTCGGAACCATTAAAGTTACACCACATTCCGTTAATGTAATTCCAGGAACTTGCACTTTCAGCCTGGAGATTCGTGACCAGAGCGCAGAAGTTATGAAACTGATCGAAAATCATCTCAGACAGCTTCTTGAGGATATCTGCAAAAAATATGGAGTTACGTCTACATTTGTTCCGACATCTTATCATGATCCGGCACCAATGTCGGAATTGGTAAGAGGAACGATAGAGGAAGCGGTAAAAGAGCTTGGAATTGATTATACAGTCATCCCAAGCGGTGCATTTCATGACTCCCTGATCATGACAAGCGTATTCCCGACAGGAATGATTTTCGTGCCTAGCAAAGACGGAATCAGTCATTCCAGATATGAATACACAGCACCAGAAGACATTGAGAACGGCTGCAATGTTTTGCTAAATACAGTTTTAAAACTGGATGAAAAATAAAAGTCGAAAGACATGATGCATTTTAAGGAAACCTAAAAAAAGAAAGGCAGGTAAAAAACTATGGCAAAGAAAAAAATTGGTATTATCGGTGGCGGAATCTCAGGAGCAGGACTTGCTTATCACTTAAGCCTCTACGAAGGAGAAGCTGATGTGACAGTATTTGAAAAGGACACAATCGGTGGAGCTTCTACAGCAAAATCAGCCGGAACTGTATGTCTTTTTGATGATTCCCTCAAGAACAGATACTGGGACGTTAGACTTTATGGTTTTGAGTCCTACCTGAAAATGGAAGAGGAAGAGAAAGGTTCAGCAGGATTTGATAAGACAGGAACTCTTGTAGTAGCAACAAATGAAGAAGTAGAGAAGGTTATTAAGACAGGAATCGCTCTTGCAAAAGCAGCAGGATATACAGGAGAGTATATTACAGATAAAGACCGTATCAAAGAAATCCTTCCAGACATTTCTACAGAAAATATTCTTGGAGCAGGATATACAGAGGATGACGGATATTTTGATGGAACAATGATTTCCAATACATATATGAAGAAAGCTCAGAAAAATGGCGTAACTGTAAAGACAGGCGTGAAAGTTACAGATGTTAAGATCGTAGATAACAAAGTAAAAGGTCTTACAACTGACGATGGAGCAGAGTATGAGTTTGATGTAGTTGTTGACTGTACAGGTCCATGGAGCAAAATTACAGGAGAAATGGTTGGACTGAACGTACCAATCTGGCATACAAAAGCGGAAGCATTCTTCTTATGCCCTCCAGGAAAGAAATTAGACTACACATTCCCAGTACTGAAATACCCAGAGTTCTATGCACTGAGAGCAGGAGACAACATTTTTATCTGCAAATCTCACTTATCTATGGATCTGAACAATCCGATGCATGCAGGACAGTGGGATCCAGACAAATTACCTGCAACAGGTGGAACAGACGATTACTTCATCGACTTCCTTCTGGATCAGTTGGATGCTAAGGTTCCGGGAATCGTAGACAGCGGACTTGTATCTTCCTGGTTATCCTACCGTGCAGAGCCAAAGGATTTCTGGCCGGTACTTGGTAAGACACCAGTAGAAGGATACATGCTTTCAACAGGATTTGGTGGAAATGGAGTCATCGAGGTTCCAGCAGCAACACGTGATCTTGCAAAACTGATCATGCGTGACGAGAGCACACCACTTCTTGAGAACTGGGCATTCGAGAGACTTCTTGAAGACTAATAAGCAAACGAAAGTTACCATTGAAAGTAACAGATGAAAGTAAAAATAATAGGAGGAAACTATGAATATAGCAGTTCTTATTAAGCAGGTTCCGGTATCTAACGATGTATCTGTAGACCCGGAAACACATGCACTTGTACGTGCAAGCTCTGAAGGAATGATCAATCCGGCAGATCTGAATGCCATTGAAGAAGCAATGCAGTTAAAAGAGCAGACAGACGGAAAAGTTGTAGTATTTACGATGGGACCACCGGATGCAGAAAAAGCATTGCGTGATGCGATGGCACTCGGATGTGACGAAAGCTGCCTGATCACAGATAGAGCAGTTGCAGGAGGAGATACCGTAGCAACAGCAAAAGTATTAGCAAAAGCAATTCAGTTATATGGCGAATTTGACCTGATCTTAGGAGGTGCCCTGTCAGCAGACGGGGCAACCGGACAGGTGGCAGCAATGGTTGCAGAAGAATTAAATCTTCCACATGTTGTAGAAATCCAGTCTGTAAAATATAAGGAAGATCAGACAGGAAAAGTTGAAGTTGTAAAGAAAATGCATGATACAAGTTTCAGGATTGCCTGCGCTACACCGGCAGTATTATCTGTAAACTTTGGCTGCAATGAGCCAAGACTTGCAACACTTAGAAGTAAACGTGCGGCAAAATCAAAACCACTTGTTACCTATACAAATGCTGAACTTGGATTTGCAGCAGAGGAAGTTGGAATCAAGGGATCACCGACAGTTACTGTTGATTCCTTCCAGCCGGAGACAAAGAGAAGTGCTAAGATGCTTACAGGTACACCGGCAGAACTTGCAAAACAGCTTTATGACCTGATTGAAGAGGAGAAAGGAAAGTAGACCTATGGCTAATGGAATTTGTGTTTATGCAGAAAGTTATAATGGTGAATTAGAGACGGTAGCTGCAGAACTGGTTTCAGCGGCAAAAGGTCTGGCTGAGACAACAAAAGAAAAAGTTCAGGCAATCGTTCTTTCCGACCATGCAGAAGAACTTGTAAAAGAATTAGATAAGCTTGGTGTAGATGAAATCTATGCAGTAAAAGCAGATCATGATATCACACTTCAGGATGATGCAGTCAGTGCTGCGATTGCTGAAATGTTAAAGAAAATCGAGCCATCCGCAGTGCTTGTTCCGGCAACACCACAGGGACGTTCTATTTTCTCAAGAGTAGCGATGCGTCTTGGTTGTGGTATGACTGCGGACTGTACAGAGGTTCTGGCTGCTCAGAGAGAAGACGGTTCTTTCTATATTAAACAGAACAAACCGTCCTACGGAGAAAATGTATTTGTTACAATTCTTACAAAAGAAGGTATTTATCCGCAGATGATGACAGTAAGACCTGGTGTCTATGCAGCCTGTGAGGCAAAAGAAAGCGGAAATGCAAATGTAACATTTTTTGATGATATCAAAATTGAAAAATCTGGAGTTGAGATTCTGGAAGAACTTCCGGCAGAAAATACAACAGACAGTATTCTCGGAGCAGAAGTTGTTGTTGTCGGAGGACGTGGAGTTCTGGAAGATGATAACTTTGAACTTCTCGAGAAATTTGCTGAGAAAGTCGGAGGAGCAATCGGAGGAACAAGACCAATGGTTGATTCAGAGATGATTCCGTTCAATCACCAGATTGGACAGACAGGACTTACAATCCGTCCGAAGATCTGTATCTCCTTTGGTGTATCCGGAGCAATTCAGCATACAGAAGGAATCAAGGATACAAATTTATATGTTGCAGTCAATACAGACGAAAATGCTGCGATTTTTGGAGTTGCAGATTACGGAATCCAGGCAGATTTAAAAGAAATTCTGGAGAACTACCTGACACTGTAATATAAAGACCGAAATTACTTACCTCAATTTTAGAATATATGCATGCTTTAAAAGGCATGACAAAAAGGAAAGCTCATCGCTGGGCTTTCTTTTTTTGCCATCAGAGTCTTGAATGGAACAATTTGATAGAAATGTATCAAATTTAGCGTTATTTTATTTGTTTTGATAATATATAGCTTTTAAAAAAAACAGATTTGGTGTATAGTAATAAGGTAGTTTGTTTATTAACAAGGAGACTATATGAGCGAGAATACAAATAAAAAAATTGTGCTCATCGATGGGCACAGCATATTAAACAGGGCATTTTTCGGGCTTCCGGATCTGACGAATTCCGAAGGACTTCATACGAATGCAATCTATGGATTTCTGACGATCATGTTCAAGATTCTGGATGAAGAAAAGCCGGATTATCTGACGGTCGCATTTGACGTGCATGCGCCGACATTCCGTCATAAGATGTATGACGCTTACAAAGGAACAAGAAAGCCGATGGCAGACGAACTGAGGCAGCAGGTTCCGGTTATTAAGGAAGTCCTTTGCTCTATGGGGATTAAGACTATAGAGTGTGCGGGATTGGAGGCTGACGATCTTCTTGGAACACTGTCCAGACGATGCGAAGAAGAAGGAATGGAAGTGTCCGTTATTTCCGGAGACAGAGATCTTCTGCAGCTTGCAACGCAACATGTTAAGATCCGCATTCCAAAGACAAAGCAGGGTCGTACTGAAGTGGAAGATTATTATGCGGCAGATGTGAAAGAACGTTATCAGGTGACACCGAAGGAGTTCATTGATCTGAAAGCGCTGATGGGCGACACGGCCGATAACATTCCAGGAGTTCCAAGCATCGGAGAAAAGACAGCGACCAAGATTATCACAGAATATCATTCAATCGAGAATGCATATGAACATGTGAGTGAACTGAAGCCGCCACGAGCGTCCAAGGCACTTGCTGAGCACTGGGATATGGCAGTTATGAGCAAGACACTTGCCACGATTGAAGTGCATGCGGATTTTCCGTATGAACTGTCTGAGGCGAAGCTTGGTAATATATTTACAGAAGAAGCATATGCATTTTTCCAGAAACTACAGTTTAAGAATCTTTTGTCCAAATTCGATGTTACTGCACCGGCAAATCAGATGGAAGACGGATTTGAACAGATTACAGATTATAAGAAGGCAGAAAAAGTTCTGAATCAGGCAAAAGAATCCGCATGTGTTGGAGCGGTGATCTTCCAGAATACGGAAAATGTACTTCCGCTTTTCGCAAATGAAGCGGCAATTGGCGGTATCGGTCTTTGTTTTGATGAAGAGCATGCATACTGTATTGAAGTGACTGAGCAGATTACAAAGGAATTCCTTCTTGAAAAGCTGAGTAAGCTGAATGAAAGTTGCGGACGTTTTGTCATGTTCGATATCAAAGAAGCTATGAAGTGGCTGCCGATCAAAAATCAGAAGCATTGCTTTGATGCAACGGTTGCGGCTTACCTTTTGAATCCGTTGAAGAATGATTACACATACGAAGATGTGGCAAGAGAGCAGCTTAATATTGTAATTGAAGAAAAGTCAGAAGCTTATGTGAAGGTTTGCTATGAAGCATATACAGCGTTTAAGGGCAGTGACTTGTTATACAAGAAGTTAGAAGAAACACAGATGCTGCATCTATTTGAAGATATTGAGATGCCGCTTGTATTTACTCTTTATGATATGGAAAGAAATGGGATCCGTGCTGAAGGCGAAGCATTGAAAGTTTATAGCAGCCAGCTTGGCGGACGGATCAGTGAACTGGAAAAAGAAATTTACGAAATGGCAGGTGAATCGTTCAATATTAATTCACCAAAGCAGCTTGGCGTGATTCTTTTTGAAAAGCTTTTACTTCCGGGAAGTAAAAAGACGAAAAGTGGTTATTCCACTGCGGCAAGTGTGCTGGACAAGCTTGCACCGGATTATCCGATTGTAAGTAAAGTGCTGGAATACAGACAGCTTACAAAGCTAAAATCTACGTATGCAGATGGTCTGGTCAATTATATTGAAGAAGATGGACGAATCCACAGCAAGTTCAATCAGACAATTACAGCGACCGGACGGATCAGCAGCACGGAGCCGAATCTTCAGAATATTCCGGTCCGGGTAGAACTGGGACGGCTGATCCGGAAAGTGTTTGTGCCGGAGGACGGATACATTTTTGTGGATGCCGATTATTCTCAGATTGAACTTCGTGTGCTGGCACATTGTTCCGGTGACGCAAATCTGATCGAGGCTTACCGGGAAGAAAAGGATATTCATAGAATTACAGCTTCTCAGGTATTTCACATTCCTTTTGAAGAGGTAACTCCACTTCAAAGAAGAAATGCGAAAGCGGTCAATTTCGGTATTGTATATGGGATCAGTTCTTTTGGATTGTCTGAGGACTTGAGTATTGGCAGAAAAGAAGCTGCAAAATATATTGAAGATTACTTTAAGACATATCCGGGAATCAAGACATTTCTGGATGATACTGTGGCACATGCAAAAGAGATGGGGTATGTTGTGACATTGTTCGGAAGAAGACGTCCGGTTCCGGAACTTTCTTCCAGCAATTTTATGCAGCGTTCCTTCGGAGAGAGAGTGGCAATGAATGCACCAATCCAGGGAACCGCAGCAGATATTATGAAAATTGCCATGATCGGTGTAAACCGTAGACTGAAAGAGCAGAATCTGAAGTCCAGACTTGTACTTCAGGTACATGATGAACTTCTCATAGAAGCTTACAGACCAGAACTTCCGGAAGTAGAAAAAATCCTCCGGGAGGAGATGGAGCAGGCGGCATCCTTAGATGTACCGCTGGAGATAGATATGCACACAGGAGAAAACTGGTACGAAGCAAAGTAAGGGGTGGAGATTATGAAAATTATAGGTATTACTGGCGGAGTAGGAGCAGGAAAGACACAGATACTGGAATATTTAAGTGACAAATACGGAGCTTCCGTTTGTCAGACTGATAAGGTGGCAAAGAAATTGCAGAAAAAAGGCGGAATCTGTTACGATCCGATCGTAGAACATTTTGGTACAGAAATACTGGACGAAAAAGGGGAGCTTGACAGAAAGAAGCTTTCAGATATCGTGTTCGGTGATCCAAAAGAGTTAAATGTACTCAATGAGATCGTACACCCGGCGGTAAAAGAGGAAGTAAATAAAAAAATCAAAAAAGAAGAACGCAAGAACACGAATCTTCTGATTGTAGAATCGGCTGTTCTTGTAGAAGATCATTATAATGAGATCTGTGATGAGCTCTGGTATATATATGTGGAGGATGCAGTGCGCAGAAACCGTCTTTACTATTCCAGGGGATATGATAATAAGAAGATTGATGAGATTATTGCAGCACAGCTGCCAAAGGAGATGTTCCTGAAAGCCTGTGACCGTGTAATTGATAATAGTGGAATCTTTGCAGAGACAATGATCCAGATCGATCAGATTGTAAAGGAATTATAGACAGATCTCATACCTAAGATATACGGAAGGAATTTACATATATATGAGACTATGCAGTATTGCCAGCGGAAGCAGTGGCAATTGTATCTATACGGGAGGAGAGCATACACATCTTCTTGTAGATACAGGAATCAGCAAAAAAAGAGTAGAGGAAGGTCTGAAAGCTCTGGATATCAAGGGAGAGGAGCTTAGCGGGATTCTGATCACTCATGAACATATTGACCATGTGCAGGGTCTTGGCGTGTTCAGCAGAAAGTATGAAGTGCCGATCTATGCGACAAAAGGTACAATAGAAGGAATCAAAAAGATTTCCAGTATTGGAAAGATGCCGGAAGGATTATTCCATGAAATCCAGACGGATGAAACATTTACACTGGGTGAGCTGAAAGTAGAACCATTCAAAATCTCTCACGATGCAAATGAACCGTCCGGATACCGGATCGGTGACGGGAAAAAATCCGTTGCAGTCGCAACAGATCTTGGAAAGTATGACGATTATACCGTGGAACATTTGAAAAATCTGGACGCAATCGTGCTGGAGGCAAACCATGACTTAAAGATGTTGGAGGTTGGTCCATATCCATATCCGCTCAAACGAAGAGTGGCAGGAGACAAAGGACATTTATCAAATGAATTGTCAGGAAGGCTGTTATGTGATATATTACATGATAACCTGAAACATGTTGTTCTTGGACATCTCAGTAAAGAGAACAATTATGAAGAGCTTGCCTATGAGACGGTGAAGTTAGAGGTTACTTTGGGAGATAATCCATATAAAGGGGACGATTTCCCAATCACTGTTGCAAAGAGAAGCAGTGTGTCAGAGATTATTGATCTGTAACTGTTTTGTAAAAAAAACACTGGTCAAAAATGATTGATCGGTAACTGCCTTACAAAAAAGCATAGTGTCAGAAATTTTACTGACACGGAGATTACGAGGAGGAACACCATGAAGAAATGTATCATTACTGTAGTTGGAAAAGACAAGGTTGGAATTATTGCGGGAGTATGTCAGTATCTTTCTGATATTTCTGTAAACATATTAAATATTTCCCAGACAATCGTAGAGGGTTATTTTAATATGATGATGATTGTAGATTTCACAAATTGTACAAAAGAAATTGCAGTAGTTGTTAATGAGATGGAAGAACTCGGAAAAACAATTGGCGTAGATATCCACTGCCAGCGGGAAGATATCTTTGAAAAAATGCATCGTTTGTAATCTTGAATAAAGCGGAGGATTGGACATGATTAATTTTTACGAAGTAAATGAAACCCAGCAGATGATTGAACATGAGAACCTGGATGTGAGAACGATCACACTTGGGATCAGTCTTTTGGACTGTATTGATTCTAATCTGGATAAGTTGAATCAGAAAGTATATGAAAAGATTACAACAGTTGCAAAGGATCTGGTTGCGACAGGTAATCAGATTGAACAGGAGTACGGAATCCCAATTGTCAATAAACGTATTTCTGTAACTCCGATTTCATTGATCGGTGGTTCAGCATGCAAGAAACCGGAAGACTTTGTGGAAATTGCAAAGACATTGGATAGGGCAGCGAAAGAAGTCGGTGTGAATTTTATCGGTGGTTATTCTGCATTAGTGTCAAAGGCTATGACAAAAAGTGATGAGCTTTTAATCCATTCTGTTCCACAGGCGCTTGCCTGTACGGATCGGGTGTGCAGTTCTATTAATGTAGGATCTACAAAGACAGGTATCAACATGGACGCAGTCCGTCTCTGCGGAGAGATTGTAAAAGAAACTGCAGAAGCAACGAAAGACAACGATTCTCTTGGATGTGCAAAGCTTGTTATATTCTGTAATGCACCAGATGACAACCCATTTATGGCGGGGGCATTTCTTGGCGTGACAGAAGGCGATGCGGTAATCAATGTAGGAGTCAGCGGACCGGGGGTTGTAAAGCATGCCATTGAGCAGGTGCGTGGACAGGGGTTTGAAGAATTATGTGAGACAATCAAGAAAACCGCATTTAAGGTGACACGTGTCGGTCAGCTTGTAGCAGGAGAAGCGTCAAAACGTCTTGGTGTTCCGTTTGGAATTGTCGATTTGTCACTGGCACCTACTCCGGCGATAGGAGACAGTGTCGCTGAGATTCTGGAAGAAATCGGTCTGGAACGTGTCGGTGCACCTGGAACAACAGCAGCTCTTGCAATGCTGAATGACCAGGTGAAAAAAGGCGGTGTTATGGCATCCTCTTATGTAGGTGGACTTAGTGGCGCATTTATTCCGGTCAGTGAAGATCAGGGAATGATCGATGCGGTAACGATAGGTGCGCTGACAATGGAAAAATTAGAGGCCATGACTTGTGTATGCTCTGTAGGTCTGGACATGATCGCTATTCCGGGGAAGACGAAAGCATCTACGATTTCAGGAATTATTGCCGATGAGATGGCGATCGGAATGATCAATCAGAAAACAACAGCAGTACGTCTGATTCCTGTTATAGGAAAAGACGTTGGAGATACCGCTAAATTTGGCGGATTGTTAGGATATGCACCGATCATACCGGTGAATGAATATGACTGTAGCGCATTTGTGAGCAGAAAAGGAAGGATTCCGGCTCCGGTGCACAGCTTTAAGAATTAGGAGGAAATTGACAAGAATGGGAAAGGTAGCAATCGTTACAGACAGCAACAGTGGAATTACACAGGAGGAAAGTAAGAAATTAGGAATCCATATTCTTCCGATGCCATTCTATATTAATGGAGAATTATTCTATGAAGATATCACATTGTCCCAGGAAGAATTTTATAAAAAACTGGCAGAGGATGCAGAGATATCTACCTCACAGCCATCTCCTGGAGATGTGATGGATTTGTGGGAAGAGCTTTTGAAAAAATATGATGAAATCCTTTATATTCCGATGTCAAGTGGACTTAGCAGTTCCTGTGATACAGCCATGGGACTTGCTATGGAATTTGAAGGAAAAGTCCGTGTAGTAAATAATCAGAGGATTTCTGTTACTCAGAGACAGTCGGTTCTTGATGCGATTGAAATGGCAGAGAAAGGGATGTCTGTACAGAAAATCGAAGAAGTTCTGATGCGTGAAAAACTAGAGTCCAGTATCTATATTACAGTAGATACACTAAAGTACTTAAAAAAAGGTGGACGTATCACACCGGCAGCGGCAGCTATCGGTACTGTGTTGAATTTAAAACCGGTTCTTCAGATTCAAGGCGATAAGCTGGATGCCTTTTCGAAAGCGCGTGGATGGAAATCTGCAAAGAAGACGATGCTTGATGCAATGGAAAAAGATTTGAAAGAACGGTTTGCCGGAGAAGAAGTACATCTCGAGGCTGCCTATACATGTTCTGCTGAAGAAGCACAGGAATGGAAAGCAGAGATAGAGGCAAGATTCCCGGGATATGATGTGGTGATGAATCCGCTGTCACTGAGCGTATCATGTCATATTGGACCAGGGGCAAGGGCAATTGCCTGCAGTCGTAAAATTAAATTGTAATAAATGAAATTACAATTTTAATGTGTGGACTCATACAGGGAGGAAAACTATGGAGATTACTGTAAGAGAATTTCGAAGTGAAGATACGAAAGATGCAATTGCAATCTGGAATGAAGTTGTAGATCAGGGGAAAGCATTTCCACAGCTTGAGGATTTGGGAGTGGAAGACGGAGAAGCATTTTTTAAAGAGCAGTCTTATACAGGTATTGCGGTCAATGAAAATGATGAGATCGTGGGACTTTATATTCTTCACCCGAATAATATTGGCAGATGCGGACACATCTGTAATGCCAGCTATGCAGTAAAAAGTACCGTAAGAGGGCAAGGCGTTGGTAAGGCAATCGTGACGGACTGCCTGGGAAAAGCGAAGGAAATTGGATTTCGCGTTATACAGTTCAATGCAGTTGTAAAAAGTAATACAACTGCACTGAAGCTTTATCAGAAGCTTGGATTCACACAGCTTGGGACAATTCCGGGTGGATTCCTGAACAAAGATGGTGTGTACGAAGATATTATTGTGCACTATAAAGAACTGTAAGTGTTATAGATCAGGTTCACGGATAATGATAATATCGTTTAACTTTAAAATGGTATTTTTTGTGGAAGCACAGAAAGATCATCTCGTAGTACAAGAAATATGGTGATCTGCTGTGTTTCTTCCATTTCTCCGACAGTCTTTCCGGCGTAGCGCTTGTCTACAAATACTTCCGCAATTTCTTTAATGCCTGTATTTTTTAAGTCAGATGTCTCCCATTTGAATGATGTTAAATATTTTTTCTTTCATAATAGTTCCCCAAACATATTTTTCCAGTTGTTATATGGTCTAACATATCTGGGACGAAATCTCAAAATGAATTAACGAAGGAAGGGTAGTTATGAATCAGGTTAAAGTAACAGATCGTGTACAAAAACAGTTGTTTGAATTACAGGATTTACAATATCGGGATTTTCAGGCAAAACTCTTGCCGACAATAGAGAAAGAAACGGTTATTGGTGTGCGAATGCCTGTGCTTCGCAAATTTGCAAAAGGATATGGAAAAACAGAAGAAGCAAAAGAATTCTTGAAAATTCTTCCACATCAGTATTATGATGAAAATAATCTGCACGGGCTTTTGATTGAACAGATTAAGGATTATGACAGATGTCTGGCAGAGCTGGAACGATTTTTACCATACATCGATAACTGGGCAACCTGTGATATGCTGGCAGTCAAAGTAATGAAAAATCATCTGGATACATTTATAGAAGAGATCTGCCACTGGATGAAATCAGATTGCACTTATACAATCCGATTTGGTATCGGTATGCTGATGCGTTATTATCTGGGAGACGAATTCCGGATTGAATATCCCAGGAAAGTAGCTTTGATTCAGTCAGACGAATATTATGTGAATATGATGCGGGCCTGGTATTTTGCAACCGCGCTCGCAAAGCAATATGACCAGATACTCCCATTTATTGAAGAACGCAAACTAGATGTGTGGACACACAATAAGGCGATACAGAAAGCCCTTGAAAGCTATCGAATCACTCCAGAACAGAAAGTATATCTGAAAACGCTCAAAATATGAAGGTAATAGAATAAATGAAAAGAAGTAAGAAGATGAAAAATTTAAGTCAAAGAATAATCGAATATGTAATGAAAAGTAAAAAAAGAAAAGTATATTGTGTTTTGGGTCTGGTCTACTTTCTGGCAGTTGTATTTGTTATGAATGATGCCTGGCTATATCAGACACCAATTGCGAAACTTACGAAAGTTGAGACGCGGATGACCGGAGAAGGAAAAAGCACTCGTGGAACGAAGGAGAAAAAATACGAGCAGAACATTCAAGGAGTTGTTCTAAACGGGAAAAATAAAGGAAAAAAAGTTTCGTTTTCTCATGAATATACTTATACAGGTATGTTGAAGCAAGGATACCATAAAGGGGAAAAAGTTTTCCTGAATGGTTCCAAAGATGATGTTGGATCGGGAATACGAGGTGTAAAAAGGGATACTGAGATTGTCGTACTGCTTGGATTTTTACTTCTGCTTCTTCTTATTGTAACCGGAAGACATGGAGCATTGACTGTCGGGACAGTCATAATAAATCTAATTATATTTTTCGTGGGATTCTGGAAATGTGGAGACAGTTCGAATGTGTTATCGCTTTGTAACAAATTGGTAATACTTTTTGCAGCAGCTACTTTGATTGGGCTAAATGGAATTAATAGAAAAACATGGGCAGCATTGTTGTCCACATTGTGTGTGCTTGCAATGATTATGGGGATTTTTGATCTGGTAATGAGACATATGGAAGAACTGGATTTCTCCACAATGGAATATCTTGGAAGCATTGATAATCCAGATGAAATGTTTCATGCAGAAATATTATTGTCCGGGTTGGGAGCTATTATGGATGTGTCCGTTGCAATTTCTGTCGCTTTGAGTGAAATTGTCCGGAAAAAACCAGATGTAACATTTTTTGAATTGTTTAAATCAGGAAGAGAAATTGGATATGATATTATGGGGACGATGATTAATGTACTGTTATTTGTATTTGGCTGTGGACTTATTCCAATGTGTCTGATTCGGATGAATAACAGTGTGCGGTTCGTTACAATTATTATACTTCATATTCCGTGTGAATTATGTCGATTTTTTGTTGAGAGTATTGGTATTGTATTGGCAATACCGGTATCGATTATTATAACATCTGTTATGATGAAAATGTCTGTAAAGAAGGTGAAAAAGATATGCTGATAATACTTGGATTGATTTTGATTAGCTTGATTGTGATTGTCGGAGGAGACAGAGGAGTTGTATCTTTAATTGCCCTGGTCGGGAATTTACTTCTGCTTAGCTTTGCAATCTGGCTTATGGCAGCAGGAGTACCGGTTCTATTTGTTACGGTTGGAGCGGGAATCGTGATATCCTGCATTACATTATTTTATCAAAATGGAACGAATGTAAAGACCTGGAGCGCATTTATTTCTGTGGCTATTACAATGCTGGTTTTATTTTTTGTCATTTATGTTGTAATATGGAGTACTGAGGCTGGTGGATTGAATGAAATCCAATCTGTTGGAGATGACATTTTATATTACAATATGGATTTGAATATCAGTATGCGAAATGTGATGGTTTCAGTTATTTTGCTCAGTACACTGGGGGCAATTCTCGACATGGCTCTGACAGTTACGACTTCTGTATATGAGGTGAGAAATCATAAATCCGAGATGAAATTTACAGAGCTTGTAGAAAGTGGAATGAAAATCGGAAGAGAAGTGATTGGAACAACGGTAAATACATTGCTGTTCGCATATCTTGGAGAATCACTATTGTTATTTACCTATTTGAAAATGCAAAATTATTCGTTGGAACTTTTGCTAAATTCAAAAATATTGTTTCAAAATTTTGCTTCTATGATTTTCGGTGCAATTGCCTGTGTAATGGTGATGCCGATTGCGGCAGTGCTAATGGCAAAAATGCTTGCTGTAAAATAGGAATTCAACTATACTGAAGAAAAGATTCTATTTTAAATGTAGGAGATAGGAAATGAAATCAATTTCTATTTATGCAGTGACAAGAAATCAGAACATAGGACAGTTACAAAAACTGGAACGGCAACTATCAGGAAGGGAGTATTTTCTGAAAATGCGTACATGGGAACTGGAGAGTATGAGCTCTCTTGTCCGTGAACTGGAAGCGCATATGGATGAAGTATACGCCCTTCGTTTTTTTTATTCTTTCCAGATTCCGAGACTTGGAAAGGAATTTGATCTGCTTCAGATCAAGGACGAGCAGATTGTGAATATTGAACTGAAAAGTGGCGCAGTATCCGATGAGACGATCCGGAAGCAGTTGATTCAGAACCGTTATTATCTGTCTGTGCTGGGGCGCCCGATTTATTCTTACACTTACATCAGCAGTCAGAACCGGCTTGTAAGGCTGACGAATCATGACCATATTTCGGATGCCAGCTGGCAGCAGTTGTGCGGACTCTTGAAAAATAAAAGTGTAGATTATGGCGGAAAGATTGAAGATTTATTTCAGGCAGAAATGTATCTCATTTCGCCTCTGACAGAACCTTTGAAATTTTTGAAAAAGGAATATTTCCTGACTTCGCAGCAAAGAGACATTAAGCGTCAGATCCTAAAAAGAATCCGAACAGAACATACAGGATATTATAGTTTCAGTGGGCTTCCGGGAACAGGAAAAACGCTGTTACTTTATGATATTGCCATGAAATTATCGCAGAAGCATAAAGTATGTATGATTCACTGTGGAGAGGCAGGGAAAAAATGGGAGATTCTACATGAACGATTACGACGGATTGACTTTTGGCCGGATAATCAGATAAAAAATGCAATGAACTTAGAAGATTACAGCGCTATTCTTGTGGATGAAGCGCATTTGCTTTCGACAGAAAAATTAGAGCTATTGCTGGAATGCGTGAAAGAACAGCCGGTTATATTTTCCAGTGATGTGGAAGATATGATATCCTCAAAAGAAATTGACAGAAGAGGAATGTACAGAATCGAACATTTGCCGGGGATACAGATCTTTCGCCTGACAAACCGAATCCGCGCTAATGCAGAGGTATCCTCTTTTATCCAGAATATGATGCATCTGCCAGCCGGGAAAAGTCAGAAAGGCTACCCACATATCGAAGTCGTTTATGCAAATGATTCAATAGAAGCGGAAAAATTGATAAAGAATTACAAATGTCAGGGGTACCAATATCGCAAAGAGCCCTATGATACAAATGATAATACTACCGGACAAGAGCATGCAGAGTATCTGGCAGTGGTGCTTAATGACCAGTATTATTATGACGAAGAAGGGTATCTTAGATCAAACAAGCAGGGAAGAAAAGAAATGTCTGATGTCCGAAAACTTTTTCATTACTTGAATCAGGTAAAAGAAAGTCTGGCTTTGGTCATACTTGAAAATGAAGAGGTGTATGGCAGATTACTGAATTTGCTGCAGGGAAAATAAAATAGATTTTTCAGACAATAAAAAGAAAATCACACAAAATGTCACTGAAATGTTATAATCAAAATATGTATTAATTGATAAAAATATACTGTAATCTGGCTGAGACGAGACGTCAGATTGCAGGGTGTAAATAGGAGGAATCTTATGGGATTAATAAAAGCAGCTCAAGCCGCAACAGGGACGGTCATGGCAGATCAGTGGAAGGAATTCTTCTATTGTGATTCTCTTGATAACGATACACTGCTTGTAAGAGGAAAAAAGCGCACAGGAAGCCGTTCCTCAAATACAAACGGTAACGACAACATCATTTCCAATGGTTCTGGAATTGCAGTGGCAGATGGACAGTGCATGCTGATCGTTGATCAGGGAAAAATTGCGGAAGTGTGCGCGGAGCCGGGAGAATATACATATGACACTTCTTCTGAACCAAGTATTTTTGCAGGAAATTTAAGTGACAGTATCAAGAATACATTCCTGACAATCGGAAAGAGATTCAGCTATGGCGGTGATACAGGAAAAGATCAGAGAGTCTACTATATCAACACAAAGGAAATCACAGATAATAAGTTTGGTACTGCTAATCCAGTCTGGTTCCGTGTAGTAGATAAACGCATCAATCTGGACAAAGATATTGAGATTCGCTGTAACGGAGTGTATTCCTTTAAAATTACAAATCCACTTTTGTTTTACACAAGTCTTAGTGGAAATGTGACAGAATGTTATGAAAAAAGTGAGATCATGCCGCAACTTAAGACGGAGTTCGTAGATGCGCTGCAGCCGGCATTTGCTAAGATTGCAGAGATGGAGATACGCCCAAGCCAGATTCCGGCACATGCCACCGAGATTGGTGACGCCATGAACGAGATTTTGACGAAAAAATGGTCTGAGATCCGTGGACTTTCTATTGTGTCTGTTGCATTTAATCCAGTCACACTCAAAGAAGAAGATGCTGAGGCAATCCGTCAGGCACAAAATACATCTATGTATACAGATCCAAGCATGATGGCAGCCACACTTGGTATGGCACAGGCAGAGGCAATGAAGAATGCGGCCAGCAATCCGAATGGTGCTATGATGGGATTTATGGGAATGAATATGGCGAGCGGCGGCATGAATATCCAGGGGCTCTATGACCAGGGAGCCGCTCAGAAACAGGCGCAGCAAGAGCGGCAGGTACAGCAAGAGCAGAATCAGGTAAATGGACAGAATCCACAGGCAGGTAACCCAAAAAATCTGCAAAACAAAGCAGCAGACCCGGCAGCAGGTGGAGAAACATCGTCCTGGACTTGTTCCTGTGGTCAGCTCAACAATGGCAGATTCTGTATCGAGTGTGGTAAGCCAAAACCACAGGATGACGAAAGCTGGACTTGCAGTTGTGGAACACTCAACAAAGGAAAATTCTGCATGGAGTGCGGCAAACCGAAACCACAGAAATTACACTATCGCTGCGATAAATGTGGCTGGGAACCGGAAGATCCTGCAAATCCTCCGAAATTCTGTCCGGAGTGCGGAGATCCGTTTACAGATGACGACAGAATTTAACTCCCACAGAATTGCATAAGAAGAGACTTTGTAAGGAGAAACACGAATGTCAGAGATAAAAGAATACAAATGTCCGGCATGTGGCGGTGCCATGGGATTTGACAGCAAAAGCCAGAAAATGAAGTGCCCGTACTGTGATACAGAGATCTCCGTGGACGAATATGAATCGTTGATCGCAAAGGCAGATCAGGTAGTTGCCGCAGATGCAGCATCAGATGTCGAGACAGAACAGAAGAAGGCCGAAAACTATACTGCACATGACTGGAATCAGGATGAGATTGATAATATGGTTGTCTATATCTGTCAGTCTTGTGGCGGTGAAATCACGACAGATAAAAATACAGGCGCTACAACTTGTCCGTTCTGCGGAAATCGTGTTGTTTTAAAAGGACAGTTTGAAGGAGCGTTAAAACCGGATTATGTCATTCCATTCAAATTAGATAAAAAAGCTGCAAAAGAAGCTTATTATAAGCATCTGACAGGAAAAGCATTTATCCCGTCTGTGTTCAGACAGGAGAATCATATAGATGAGATTGTAGGTTTATATGTTCCGTTCTGGGTATTCAATATCGAATCAGAAGCTGATATATCCTATGACGCAGAAAAAATCCGTGTCTGGAAGTCCGGGGATACCGAATATACAGAACACAAATATTATAAAATCCGCCGGGGAGGCACAATCTATTTTGAACATGTGCCGGAAGACGGTTCTGTAAAAATGGATGATGCATTGATGGAATCACTGGAGCCTTATGACTTTAAAGATGCTGTACCATTTAAATCTGCGTACCTGGCAGGTTATGTAGCTGACCGATACGATGTAGACCACGATGAATGCATGAAACGGGCGAAAAAGAGAATCAGACGGAGTACGGAAGATTCTTTTCGGGAGACTGTCAACGGATATTATGCACTTTCTACGCAGAGCAGTACAGTAAATATCCGGGATTCCAAGACCAGTTATGCCATGTATCCGGTATGGCTTCTGAATACTACGTGGAAAGGACAGAAGTACACATTTGCCATGAACGGACAGAGTGGAAAGATTGTAGGAGATTTGCCGGCGGACGAAGGTGCATTCTGGAAATATGTAGGAACAAGAGGGATTCTTATCAGTGTGATCCTTTATATCATCATGATGGTTGTCATGTTTTTGTAGGAGGGTGGGAATATGAGAGAAAATAAAATAACAAGAAAAATTTTCACCCTGCTATGTGTACTGACATTGATAGTCGGGTTTAGCATTTTGAACATCCCGGTATGTGCTGAAGAAATCCCACAGGATCGCCAACTTCCCAGACTAGTAGACGATGCAGATCTTCTGACGGACAGTGAAGAGCAGGAGCTTAACACAGAACTGGACGAAATCAGTGAAAAACAGCAATGTGATGTTGTTGTAGTGACGGAAAATTCATTAGATGGAAAAAGCGCGCAGGATTATGCGGATGACTTCTTTGATTATAATGGATATGGATACGGTGATGATGACAGCGGTGTTCTGTTTCTGATTGGGATGGACGAACGGAAATGGGCAATTACTACATACGGCTATGGTATCACTGCATTTACGGATTATGGACTGGAATATATGGAAGATGAATTCTTGTCTTATTTAAGTGATGGTGAATATATGGAAGCATTTTCAAAATATGCCACACTTTGCGATGATCTTCTTACTCAGGCGAGAGATGGGCATCCATATGATGTAGACAGCGATGATGATAAGCCAGATGTTTTCACTATGATCTTCTGGGGCGTTGTGGATCTGCTCATAGGATTTGTTGTTGCATTCATAATGGCGCAGGTGAAGAAAAGCAAATTAAAATCTGTCAAAAATCAAGTTGCTGCCAATGCGTATAAGAAACAAGGCAGTATGAAAGTGACAACAAAAGAGGATCGATATATCAATAGTATTGTGACAAAACGCCTGATTCCAAGAGATGATGAGGATCACGGCCACAGTGGCGGAGGCGGAAGCACAACACATGTCAGTTCTTCCGGCCGGTCACACGGTGGACGAAGTGGTGGTTTTTAATATCAGCTGGGAGTCAATCCCCCAGCTGATATAGCCTCCGGCAGGGCGCACATTGTCCGGTGGACAATGGTTTTGCGCCGACCGAAACGGAGTGTAGACTTGCAGAGGCATTCTTGAATATTATACTTAAGACTTAAGTCGAATAATCTGTTTTTGGTATTCATTTTTATAAGGTGTATGATACTTGTCTGTCACAACACTTTCGTACAGATCTGATGCAAAAATATTCTGCTCCAGCATATGGATATCTATACCGGCAGGCTGTGATAATTTCGAGATAACAGGAATGCCGGTATTTTTTTTGATAGAAGTAAGTACCCATGAGGATTCTTGGCGGAAACCAAGAAGTCTGGCGTATCCACACCTGGAATCTGCTGCCTGATCCGGTACATCACATTTGCTGATGCCGAGTAAAATGTGGATCAGACATCTGCTGATGCGGGAGTAGGTTACATTTTTTGTTTTTATCAGGTCGCAGAACTGGCTGAAAGTTAAAAAATCATTTCTAAATGTGATGATCCGGTTTGCAATCTCCGGTGTAATATCCAGATATCGCGTCAGTGTATCTTTTGTTTCGGTCAAAAGCTTTGCTTTTAAAAGCAAGGAAAAATCATCTGCAAACACAGGAAAGCATTTGTGATAGTTTTCTTTAAAAATCTTGTGACAGTTTTGCGGCAGTTCCCGAAGTATATGATTAATAGCAGGAGTGTGATTCGCATTTTTTGTAAGTTCACAATCCTGTAATCCCTGCCGGATTGCAGAGGCAGAGCTGAAAAGGGCACCGAGTGTCTGGTCATGATATCCGGCCCCTTCGCGTGTAATTGTCACCGGTTCGATGGAACTGTTCAGACAGGAAAGCGCTTTTAGATATTCAATACCCAGAATATTATTTGGCGAATCCAGAATCTTACTGATCTGTTCGGGAATACAGGATAAGGATTTGTGTTGATTTAAATATTCTATAAAAGCCAGTTTTCTTGCGGCAGGAAATGTATTTCCATTTTTAAAATGTTTTTGAAGGAGAACTTTGTAATGCGCGGGTTCCTTACAAAGAACATCGGCAATCTGTTGTAATATTTTTATTTCGCCGCACTCACTTCCAAAGCACAGATAATCTACACAGCCGAGAGCTTCAAGGAGGCTGACCGCACCGGTGGCAAAGTATTCTGCACTTCCGGTTGCGTAACAGACTGGTAGTTCTAAAACTACGTCGGCACCACATGCAAGTGCCATCTGGGTACGCAGATGCTTTGGCATGATGGAAGGAATTCCACGCTGAACATAGTCGCCGCTCATAATAATAATTGCAGCATCAGCGCCTGTGATTTTCTTTGCTTTTTCTATATGGAATTCGTGCCCTTTGTGAAATGGATTGTATTCCGCAATAATTCCAACAATTTTCATACACTTTCTCCTTGTCACTGTTAATAAAATTTATTATACTATAACTATGTTTTGCTTGCAAATGAATGACAACAGGCAGGAGGGTATGTATGGAAGAGGAACAGATGCTGACAAAAGAACAGATTCTTGATATGCTTGATGCAGGTCAGTACAAAGAATTAAAAGAAGAACTGGGAAATATGTACCCCGTCGATATTGCCGAGACACTGGAAGATTTTGAGCAGAAACCTCTCGTTATGGTGTTCCGTCTCCTGGCAAAAGAAGAGGCCGCTGAGACATTTACTTATATGAACAGTGACATGCGTGAGGTACTGATCGGGGCACTTACCGATTCCGAGTTGGAAGAGGTCATGGAAGAGATGTATCTGGACGATACGGTCGATGTCCTGGAAGAGATGCCTGCGAATGTTGTGGATCGTCTTTTGATGGCTACCGATGAAGAGACAAGAGCCCAGATCAATCAGCTTTTGCAATATCCGGAAGACAGTGCCGGAAGTATTATGAATGTGGAGTACATTGCACTCCGCAAAGAGATGACGGTTGAGGAGTCTATTTTAAAAATCCGTCAGGTTGGTCTGAACCGTGAAACTATCTACACTTGTTATGTTACGGAAAAACGAAAACTGATCGGACGGGTCGATGTCAAAGAACTTCTGACAACCGGTGAATCCAGAACAATCGAAGAGATTATGGATACGAATGTGCTTTACGCGCATACAACAGACGATCAGGAAGATGTAGCTATGATGATTAATAAATATGGTCTTATTGCCCTTCCAATCGTGGATCATGAAATGTGCATGGTCGGTATCGTAACTGTTGACGATGCCATGCTTGTAATGCAGGAAGAGACAACAGAAGATATCAGTATCATGGCCGGTATGTCTCCAAGTGAAGAGGCTTATTTTGGAACATCTGTTGTGGAACATGTAAAAAGCAGGCTTCCATGGCTGTTATTTCTGATGCTTTCTGCGACAGTGACACAGATGATCATGAACAGCTATGAAAGCGCACTTGTAGTTATGCCACAGCTTGCCGGTTTTATTCCAATGCTGACAGGAACCGGTGGAAACTGCGGTTCACAGAGTTCTACGTTGGTTATTCGTGGACTGTCTGTAGGAGAAATAGAATTTCGGGATTTATTCAAAGTTATATTTAAAGAAGTCCGGGTGGCAGCAGTGGTCAGCGTGATACTGGCAGTTGTGAATGGAATCAGGATCATCGTTATGGGACAAGGAGATGCGCTCATTGCATTATCCATCGGTGGAACTATGATCTGTACCGTCCTGATCGCAAAAGTCGTAGGCTGTACGCTTCCGATGCTTGCCTCCAAGATTGGGCTCGATCCCGCAATCATGGCGACCCCGCTTATTTCTACCCTTGTAGATATCAGCACAGTAACTGTATACTTTATGATCGTCAGCCATGTATTCCACTTATAATAACATTTTGTATTTAATCAGAAACAATCCCAATGTACTGAATTTAGTACGCAGATACAACTTGTCCATGCCAATCCTTTGTATTATAATAAAAACGTTGAAATAACTGAATACAAACGAAAGGAGTCTTTAAGTCATGGGATTTATTGATGATATTAAAGCGAGAGCAAAAACAAGTAAAAAGACAATTGTACTTCCGGAGACAGAGGATATCAGAACATATGAAGCAGCAGAAGCAGTTCTGAAAGAAGGAACAGCAAACCTGATTCTTGTCGGCAGCGAAGAAGAGATTGCAAAGAACAAAGGTTCTTTTGATATCAGCGGAGCAACAATCGTAGATCCTGCAAAGAGCGAGAAGACAGACGCCTACATCGCAAAACTTGTAGAATTACGTGAGAAAAAGGGAATGACAGAGGAAAAAGCAAGAGAACTTCTTCTGACTAATTATCTCTACTATGGTGTTATGATGGTTAAGATGAAAGATGCTGACGGAATGGTATCCGGAGCATGCCACTCAACGGCAGATACATTAAGACCAAGCCTTCAGATCCTGAAGACAAAACCGGGAACAAAGCTCGTAAGCGCATTCTTTATCATGGTCGTACCGGATTGTGAGATGGGTGCCAACGGAACATTCCTGTTTGGTGATTCCGGACTTGAGCAGAATCCGGATCCGGAGAAACTTGCAGCAATCGCACTTTCATCCGCAGACTCCTTTAGACTTCTGACAGAAAAAGAGCCAGTTGTAGCACTTCTTTCACATTCAACAAAAGGAAGTGCAAAACACGCTGACGTAGATAAAGTTGTAGAGGCTACAAAGATTGCAAAAGAGAATGCTCCGGAAGGACTTCTCATTGACGGAGAATTCCAGCTTGATGCAGCAATTGTTCCGTCAGTAGGAGCATCTAAAGCACCGGGAAGCCCGGTTGCGGGAAAAGCGAATGTACTGATCTTCCCAGACCTTGATGCTGGAAACATCGGATACAAATTAGTTCAGAGACTTGCAAAAGCAGAAGCTTACGGTCCTCTTACACAGGGAATCGCAGCGCCTGTCAATGATCTCTCCCGTGGTTGCAGCGCTAAGGATATTGAGGGTGTAATCGCAATTACAGCAGTTCAGGCAATGGCAGAAGATAAATAAATTTCATATCTTTAATGATCAGCCATATGCATTTTGCACACAAAATATGCATATGGCTGAAATTTTTTCAAATTAGGGATAGACATTAGGGACGAAAGTCCTTATTATATAAGTTAAGAATTCTAATCTAAAAGAGAGGTAAATGAAATGAATGTATTAGTAATCAACTGTGGAAGTTCTTCACTGAAGTTCCAGCTCATCAACTCTGAGTCAGAGAAAGTACTTGCAAAAGGACTTTGCGAGAGAATCGGAATTGATGGAAGCCTTACATACCAGCCAGCAGGCGGTGAGAAGGTTAAATCTGACAAAGCTATGCCTACACATACAGAGGCTATTCAGTTTGTAATCGACGCATTAACAGATGCCGAGACAGGTGTTGTTAAGAGTCTGGATGAGATTGGGGCAGTCGGACATCGTGTCGTACATGGTGGAGAGAAGTTTGCAAGCTCTGTTGTAATTACTGATGAGGTAAAAGCTGCAATTGAAGAGTGTAATGATCTTGCACCACTTCACAACCCGGCAAACTTAATCGGTATCAATGCATGCCAGAAGTTAATGCCTGGAACACCGATGGTAGCTGTATTCGATACTGCATTCCATCAGACAATGCCGGAGAAAGCTTACATGTATGGTCTTCCATATGAGTATTATGACAAATACAAAGTAAGAAGATATGGTTTCCATGGTACAAGCCACAGCTTTGTATCTAAGAGAGCTGCTGAGCTTGCAGGAAAATCTTACGATGATCTTAAGACAGTTGTCTGCCACCTTGGTAACGGTGCAAGTATCTGTGCAGTAGAGAATGGAAAATCCGTAGATACATCTATGGGTCTTACACCACTTGAGGGACTTGTAATGGGAACACGTTCCGGAGATATTGATCCGGCTATCCTTGAGTTCGTAGCTAAGAAAGAGGGACTTGATATTTCTGAGCTTATGACAATGCTCAACAAGAAGTCAGGTGTATATGGACTTTCCAACAACCTTTCAAGCGACTTCCGTGACCTTGAGAACGCAGCTAACGAAGGAAATGCTCAGGCTAAAGTAGCTCTTGAAGTATTCGCTTACCGTGTAGCTAAGTATGTGGGAAGCTATGTAGCAGCTATGAATGGTGTTGATGTAATTGCATTTACAGCAGGAATCGGAGAGAACTCAGGTACAGTTAGAAGTGCTGTTCTGAAATATCTTGGATACCTTGGAATTACAGTAGATGAGAAAGCAAATGATACTCACGGAGAAGAGATTACAATCTCTACACCAGATTCAAAAGTTCTTGTTATGGTTATTCCTACTAACGAAGAGCTTGCAATCGCACGTGAGACAGTAGCATTAGTTTAATCTGAAACTATTGTAAAAAAGTTATTGATTTGATTATTTACACCCTTCCGTACGAATACGGAAGGGTGTATGTCTGTAATAATTACAAGATGTAGAATATTTTCTGGACAGAACAAAGTATGATGTTTAGTTCGAAAAGAAGATGCGTATAAAAATATTTGGAATAATCAAAAAATAATTTCTAAAATGTAGTTGACAAACAGCTTTTCCATGATATAATAGACAGGTATGAATAGGGGTGATTAATATGTTGATTGACCTATCCAATGTCTTATCCGAACCACACAGATCTGTTGATGAGACAGTTCCATGTGAACTTAAAATATTTCGGAACGGGCTTGGTGAGTATCCGGTCACTGAAAGTTCTGATGTTCATGTAAAGATTAATTATATGGAGAACGGAAAACTTCAGATAGAAGGAGCTTGCAAGCTGACTGTAGAGATTCCGTGTGACAGATGTCTGGAACCGGTGGCGACAGTATTCGATCTGAATATTTCACGCATCACAAAGGGAAATGTCACAGATGAGAGTGAAGTGGAATCAGAGGATTTAGACGAAGCAAATTATATTGACGGATATGCACTCGATGTTGATCAACTGGTCGGCAGCGAGATTCTAATAGGGTGGCCGACGAAGATTCTGTGTAGCGAAGACTGTAAAGGGATTTGCAACGTATGTGGTCAAAACCTGAATCAGGGAACTTGTAACTGTGAAGATACGAGTCTTGACCCTAGAATGTCAGTTATCCGCGATGTTTTTAAGAATTTTAAGGAGGTGTAACCTATGTCAATTTGTCCAAAAAACAAATCTTCAAAAGCTAGAAGAGATAAGAGAAGAGCTAATTGGAAGATGAGTGCTCCGAACCTGGTAAAATGCAGCAAATGCGGCGAATTAATGATGCCTCATAGAGTCTGCA